>Ga0247727_10002046_pt1 | contig 46697 bp, 42 predicted proteins | sample WisWelCaveWW1625_FD_202498 | JGI IMG/M metagenome (GOLD analysis project Ga0247727, IMG submission 202498) | Biofilm microbial communities from Wishing Well Cave, Virginia, United States - WW16-25 | ecosystem: Environmental > Aquatic > Deep subsurface > Groundwater > Cave microbial mat | place...
CCGCGGGATCAAGAAGTAACTCCGGAGGAACCCGACATGAAACTCCAATCCTTCGTCTTCTCCGGACTCGCTCTCGGCGGCGCGGCCCTGCTGCTCGCCCCGGCCGAGAACTCCTTCGCCTTCAGCACGATCGGCGGCAGCCTCAGCCTCACCCAGCGCGACTTCCGCGTCTACGACAACTTCCTCGACGCCGCGTCGAACAACAACGTGACTGCCCACGCGCAGTTCCCCGGCCAGCTCGGCGCCGAGATGGCGATCTGGAAGGGGATGATCGAGTGGGGCAACCTGCACGGCAACGGCACCGGCGACACGACGCAGACTGCGCTCGGCGACGGTGGAGCGAACTTCGACGCCGCCTGGATGGGCAAAGCCACCGCCGTGGGCGGGCAGAACCAGAACGTCCTCTCCGCCATCACGAGCTGCAGCGGCGGAACGCTGGCCTACACCGAGACGCCGATCTCGGACGGCTGGCGCATTCGCGTCTGCGACAACTATACGTGGGCGGACGGGCCCGGCTCGATCAGTGGGGGCCAATTCGACCTGCAGGGCGTCGCCTGCCACGAGTACGGCCACGCGCTGGGACTGGGGCACAGCGGCACGGGTGGCGCGACGATGTTCCCGAGCGTGTCCTCGGGCAACACCGGGCCTCGTTCGATCGCGACCGACGACATCAACGGAGTCAAGTTCATCTACGGCGCGAAACTCGCCACGAAGCCCGCGATCACCTCCGTGTCCGTCGCCGGATCGAACGTCACGGTCAACGGCTCCAACTTCAGCGCCACGGGCAACGAGGTGTGGTTCACCCAGCGCAACTCGACGAATCCGGGCATCGCCCAACCTCTCGTGATCGTGGCTGGCGTCGCCTCCAGCGGCACCTCGCTCACCGTGACGGCGCCCGCGAACGCCGGCGACGGTGACGTCCTGGTCCATATCCCTGGAACGAGCGGCGACAAGCTCTCGAACCCCTACCCCGTCGACCTCCCCTAGCGCTCCTGAACTCGAGCGCGAGTCCATGGCGGTCTCCCTACGGGCCGGCGCTCCTCGCGGGCGCCGGCCGCACCCTGGGCGCGATCGCCGGAAACCAAGGTTCGTTCTCTCCCCAACACTCCCCCCACCCCTGCTCTACCCGGACCTCCATTGAAGATCCAATCCATCACCCTTTCCGGACTGGCCCTCGGAGGAGTCGTGTGGTTCGCCGCCCCCGCCCGAGAGTCGCTCGCCTTCACCAAGATCGGCGGCAGCCTGAACCTCGATCAGCGCGACTTCCGCGTGTTCGACAACTTCGCCGACGCCCAGACGAACAACAACACGACCCCCGATGCCCAGTTCCCCGGCCAGACCGGGGCCGAGATGGCGATCTGGAAGGGAGTCATCGAATGGGGCAGCGGGCCCCACGGCAACGGGACCGGCGATCCCACCCAGACGAACCTCGGCGACGGCGGCGCGAACTTCGACCCCGCCTGGGGAGGCAGGGCGAGCGGGGTGGGAGGCACGGACGACAACGTCCATTCCGCAACCGCCTCTTGCGGAGGCGGAGTGCTCGCCTTCACCGAGACGCCGATCTCGAACGGATGGCGCATCCGTTACTGCGACAACTGGATCTGGGCGGACGGCCCGGGCTCGATCAGCGGCGGCGAGTTCGACCTGCAGGGCGTCGCCTGCCACGAGCACGGGCACGCCCTCGGGCTCGGTCACAGCGGCACCGGGAACGCCACGATGTTTGCCAGCGTCAGCGCCGGCAGCACCGCGATCCGTTCGATCGAGTCGGACGACAAGGCCGGCGTGCAGTGCGTGTACGGGGTCAAGAGCGCCGGGAAGCCCTTGATCACCTCGGCCACGTTATCGGCGGGAACCGTGACGATCACCGGATCGAACTTCGCTGCCACGGGGAACGAGGTCTGGTTCACGAACTCCACGACGACTTCGCCCAGCGCTGATCCCCGTGTTCGCGTCCTCAACGTGGCCTCGACGAACGGTGGGACCCAGATCAGCGTGACGAAGCCCGCCAACGCGGGCCGTGGCGACGTGTTCGTACGCACCCCCGGGACGGCCAACGACGATCTGTCGAACGCCTTCCCGCTCGGCGGCGCCGGCGGCGGCTGACCGCCCTCGATCCGCGTAACCTGGGCCGGCCCTCGAGCTCGTCGAGGACCGGCCTTTTTCGTTTTTCCGGGGGACGAATCCGACCAGGCGGCCATCGAGACTGGATAGGAGGACCATGAAGAACCCCCTCGCACCCCACTCGATCGTCTCCCTCGCTTCCACCGCGCTCGCCGTCCTTCTCCTGACCCCGGCCCGGGACTCCCGGGCCTTCACCAAGAACGGGGACCAGCTGGGCCTGGGGCAGCGCGACGTGCGCGTCTTCGACAACTTCGCCGACCCCTCCGCCAACGACAACACGACCCCCGATCCCCAGTTCCCGGGACAGCTCGGCGCCGAGCTCGCGATCTGGAAGGCGGTCGTCGAATGGGGCAGCGGCCCACACGGCAACGGCACGGGCGATCCCGCGCAGGCGAATCTCGGCGACGGTGGCGCGAACTTCGACGCCGCCTGGATGGGGAAGAGCACGGGCGTCGGCGGGGCAAACGACAACGTCGTCTCGGCATCGTCGATCTGCGGGGGCGGCGTGACGGCCTTCACCGAAGTGCCCAGCTCGGACGGCTGGCGCATCCGTTTCTGCGACGAAGGAGTCTTCTGGTCGGACGGCCCCGGAGCTCCCGCGGGCAATCAGGTCGACATCCAGGCCATCCTCGCCCACGAGTACGGCCACGCGCTCGGGCTCGGGCACAGTACCGATCCCACGGCGACCATGGCCGCGAGCCTCAGCTTCCCCCAGACCAACGTCCGCTCGATCGAGCTCGACGATCAGGCCGGCGTGCAATGCCTCTACGGCGCGAAGAGCACTTCCAAACCCATCGTCACCAGCGTGAAGGTCACGGGCGGAGCCCAGGGGTTCGTGGTCACGATCAAGGGCGCCAACTTCGCCGCGACGGGGAACGACGTCTGGTTCACCCCGGCCAACCCGACCCAGTCCGAATCGGACCCGCGCTTCCGCGTGAACAACATCGCCTCGACGAACGGGGGCACGCGAATCACGGTCCTGCTGCCGGCATCGAAGCCTGTGCGCGCCGGCGATCTCCTGGTCAAGATCCCGGGCCAGGGCGGCGACAGGCTCTCGAACGCCTTCCCGTTCCAGTTGCCCTGACCGTCCCCGGTGCGCGTTCCCTGGTCCCGCGCGAACCGGGGCGTTAGCGTTCCTGCGCCGCCCGAGGATGTGACCCAACTCGCTCGGTGGCGCTAGGAACGGAACGTGGCCGAATCCAACGCGAACCCCGAGCGCCGGGCATCCTGGACCCGCGTCGATTCCCTGGGACTCGGCCTGGCACTCCTCGCCACGGGGCTCGTCTACGCGCGCGCTCTCTCCGGCGAGCTGGTCTACGACGACCTGCTCCTCGTCGCCCGTAACCCGGAGATCACGAACCTCGCGAACATCCCGGGACACTTCGTCCGTCCCTACTGGGACTTCCTCGACCCCGGCTCGACGCAGCAGATCGGCTACTGGCGCCCGCTCTCGGCCGTGGCCCACACGATCGCCTGGGCCCTCGGCCAGGGATCGCCGGTCGCCTTCCACGCGCTGTGCGTGCTGGCGCACCTTTTGGCCTCGACGGCCGCATTCCTGATCGCGCGCCGCCTGTGCGCGAGCGCCGCCTTCGCGTCCCTGACGGCGCTCCTCTTCGGCCTGCATCCCGCGCACGTGGAGAGCGTGGCCTGGATCTCGGCCCTGAACGACCCGCTCTTCGGCCTCTTCGCGCTCTTCTCGCTCCTCGCGTACCTGCGCTGGCGCCAGAACGGCTCGCTGGGATCGCCGATCCTCGCCGCGCTCCTCTTCGCCCTCTCGCTCCTCTCGAAGGAGATGGGCACGGCGGTCCTGCCGCTCCTCCTCGCCCTCGACCTCGGCCGGCCGCGCGAGGCGGGAGAGCCCGCGGGACGCTTCGGAGGGCTCCACTCGTGGAAACGCGCCCTGGCGCCGTTCGGGATCGTGCTCGCGCTCTACGTCCTGGCGCGGATCCTCGTCTTCGACGACGTCGCGGCGGGCCTCCACCCCACGACGCACTTCGGCGTCGGGCTCGCTCGGCGGCTCCTCTTGCGGCTCGAGCTCCTGGGAGGTTCGCTCGAGCTCCTGGCCTGGCCCGTCGCGTTGAACGCGTTCCGGCCGTTCCGGCCGGTCCTCGCGGCCGCCGATCCCGGCATGCTCCTCGCCTTCCTCGCGACGGCGATCGCGCTCGCCGTCCTCGCCTGGTGCTTCAAGCGCCGCCTCGTGCCGGAGCTCGCGGGCGGACTCGCGATCTTCGCCGGCCTCTCGCCGATCCTCGTCTCGGTCGGCTCGCTCGGGCGCTTCCCGCTCTCGGATCGCTTCCTGTACGTGCCCGTGCTCGGCTTCGTGCTCCTCGCCGCGCTCCTCGCGCGGCGCCTCCTCTCCGAGCGGCTCGCACTGGGCGCCCTGCTCCTCGTGGGGATCTCTTATGGCGTGAAGAGCTACCAGCGCATCGGCGTATGGCACGACGAGAAGACGTTCTTCACGACGGCGGCGCAGGAGTCGCCGCGCTCACCCTACGTGCTGTGGGGCCTGGGGCGCGTGCTGCTCCTCGAACACAACCGGACGCGCGATCCTGCGCTGCTCCAGGAGATCAAGGCCGTCTTCGACCGCGCCGCCGACCTGCTCGAGGAAGCCAAGGATCCGAAGAGCGATCTCTTCGTCACTTCGGACGACTACCTGCAGGTGAACCTCGGTCTCGGCTGGTACTACGTCTTCGAGGCCGAGCAGGACGAGTTCGGGAGCTACGCCACCGCGATCGCCATCTTCGACGAGCTCGCGCGACGCGTGGGCGAGCTCGAGGACCAGAAGCGCGACGCGCGGTCCCTGGGGATCCGGGTGTCCTCCGACGATCTCGAGCTCGAGCTCGTGTACACGGCGCTCGGCACCGCCCACCTGCTGGCTGGACACCTGGTCGAGGCCGAGGAGGCGCTGCGCAGGGCGCTGACCCTCAACCCGCGCTACCCCGAAGCGCAGCGGGCCGCCGGGCGGCTCTTCCAGAAGAAGGGCGACTGGAAGAACGCCGTGCACCACTTCGAGGAGGCCCTGACCGAACAGCCGGGGGACCCCGAGACCCAGATCCTCCTGGCGCAGGCCTGCAAGGAGGCCGGAGACTTCGAGCGGGCCGAGCGGATCGCCCGCGAACGGCTCGACCGCGGCGACACGCGGGCCGTGCTGTCGACCCTGATCGCCTCGATCCGCCTAGAGCGGCGCGACGCGCGCGAGGCCCTGGTCTGGCTCGAGCGCGCACTGCAGGCGGATCCGGACGACGGACACGCCTGGTACCTGAAGGCGTGCGCGCTGATCCTCGCGGACGTCAACGAGGAAGCGACGATCCAGGCCTTCCGGCGCGCGACCGAGCTCGATCCGGAGAGCTTCGAGGCGAACCACGACTTCGGGGCGTTCCTGCTGCAGCGGGACGCGGCCGACGCCGCGATCCCGTTCCTGGTGCGCGCCTATTCCCTGGCGAGCGACGCGCGCCTAGCGGCGAATCTCTACCGCACGCTCGCGAACCCCGACCTCGGCTACGAATCGCCCGCCCCGCTCTTCGATCTCGCACGCATCGAGATCGAACGCGACCGCTGGGACACCGCCGAGTCCTGGCTCGATCGCGCGCTCGCGGTGGACCCCGAGCACGGCCCGTCGCTCTTCGAGAAGGGACGCGTGCTGCGCCACCTGGGCCGCCTCGACGAGGCCGTCGAGCTCATGCGCCAGGGATGCCAGCGCCTGCCCGACGACTTCGTCGTGCAATCGGAGTTCGGTTTCTTCCTGCTCGACCTCGAGCGCGAGGCGGAAGCGCGACGCTACCTCGAACGAGCGCTCGCGCTCGAGCCGCCGAAGGACTGGCATCCCGACGCGGCGAAGGACCTCGTGAAGAAGATCGAGCAGGCCCTGTCGGACCTCCAGGACCCTTGAAGCGTCACCGCCAAGAGCTGGGACTTCGTGGCCGGCTTCAGGTGGCCACGACTGCCCGGGTCCGGGTGCCACGGAGGGATCGCAGCGGCAGCGGCTCCCCACGACCGAGCCACCCTCGCTTCGGGATACGCTTCAATGGGGCCGCGGTCGATCGACCGCGGAGAGGGTCGGTGCCGTCGCAGGCGGCGACGCACTCCTCGCAGCTTCAATGGGGCCGCGGTCGATCGACCGCGGAGAGGTCGACGCAGTACGTCGCATCCTCGGCCTCGGAGGGGCTTCAATGGGGCCGCGGTCGATCGACCGCGGAGAGGTCCGTTTCGAGCGGCTTCCACGCTTGGCCTGGGAGCTGCTTCAATGGGGCCGCGGTCGATCGACCGCGGAGAGCGAGCCTCGGAATCGAACGGAGCGATCTTCGCCAAGCTTCAATGGGGCCGCGGTCGATCGACCGCGGAGAGGTCGGAGCACTGGCGCCAGTCTCCGTACAGGGCGAGGCTTCAATGGGGCCGCGGTCGATCGACCGCGGAGAGGAGATAAGCCGTAATTGCACCCCGCGCCGTGAAAGCCGGCTTCAATGGGGCCGCGGTCGATCGACCGCGGAGAGGGGCGGCGCCTCTGACGCAGTTCGGCGAGCTCCGGCAGCTTCAATGGGGCCGCGGTCGATCGACCGCGGAGAGCACATCCTGCAGGCCATACTGGACGACTACGGGAAGCTTCAATGGGGCCGCGGTCGATCGACCGCGGAGAGGACGTGCAACTGCGGGATGCCTTCGATCGACGGGCAAGCTTCAATGGGGCCGCGGTCGATCGACCGCGGAGAGGTACTACCCGCTGTATTTGGAGCAAGGATTAAACTGGCTTCAATGGGGCCGCGGTCGATCGACCGCGGAGAGTGCCCAGAGTCGGGTAAAGAGCTCTTGCCCCGTCTCGCTTCAATGGGGCCGCGGTCGATCGACCGCGGAGAGGGACAGGCCCGAGCGGGCCGAGGGCCGGGCGATCCGGCTTCAATGGGGCCGCGGTCGATCGACCGCGGAGAGCGTCGGGACGTCGTTGTCCTCGCCGCACATGATGCCGCTTCAATGGGGCCGCGGTCGATCGACCGCGGAGAGGGGCAGCGAGACGATTGGTGGGCCGAGCGGGCGGAGGCTTCAATGGGGCCGCGGTCGATCGACCGCGGAGAGGAAGGGCTGCACGTCTACGTCGGAGCGCCGGGGGTCGGGCTTCAATGGGGCCGCGGTCGATCGACCGCGGAGAGGCCCAGAGTCGGGTGAAGAGCTCTTGCCCCGGCTCGCTTCAATGGGGCCGCGGTCGATCGACCGCGGAGAGCTCGAATATGACATAGGTATCGGCTGGCGATAGGGGGCTTCAATGGGGCCGCGGTCGATCGACCGCGGAGAGGGGGTCCTCTACGTACTTCCCCCCGAACGCCTTCCGGCTTCAATGGGGCCGCGGTCGATCGACCGCGGAGAGATGGAGATGTCCAGCCCCGCCCAACGCTCAAACCATTCGCTTCAATGGGGCCGCGGTCGATCGACCGCGGAGAGCAGAGCGACGTCGTCGCTCCTCCGGTGCCTGAGGCCAGCTTCAATGGGGCCGCGGTCGATCGACCGCGGAGAGAGGGGGATGCTTGCTGGGACGGCAAGAGAGTATTGCTGCTTCAATGGGGCCGCGGTCGATCGACCGCGGAGAGCGAAGGCAGCTGACACCTACGTCGATGTCCGCACCGCTTCAATGGGGCCGCGGTCGATCGACCGCGGAGAGGGCGATACTATTTCCTATTGCGACGACGTAAAGCCTTGCTTCAATGGGGCCGCGGTCGATCGACCGCGGAGAGCATGCCGAAGCGGTCAAGCAAGCGCCCCAGGGACGTGCTTCAATGGGGCCGCGGTCGATCGACCGCGGAGAGTTCGCCGCGTCGCCAGCGCCGAGCAGGAGGACGTTTGCTTCAATGGGGCCGCGGTCGATCGACCGCGGAGAGAGCGCCCAACCTAACATGCCGCGAGTTGCGAGGTTGGGAGTCCGATTGCGAGAGGTAGCCTCGGAACGAGATCGCGAGGGCGTCGGGCGAGGGACCTCGTTCACAACTCCACGTTGTCAAGGAACTTGACGCTGCGAGCGGTCGCCGGAGTCTGGTGCACCACTGTAGCGCTCGCAAGGCTGTCGCGGACGTGGAGAGCGTCGAGGGCATGGTCCTAGAACACTACCGGGCCTTTCTCCGGAGGTAACTCCTGCCGACCCAGAACTTGGAGCGCTCTTCGAACCCTTCCTTGCCGGCGCCCCATCTCCACGATGAGGACTCGGTCCTCGTTGTGCTGGATGAGCTCGGAGAGCGCGCTGATCATCAGCTGCTTCTCCGCCCGCGAGAGCTCGCACTGGAAGACGGAGAACTGCACGGCATCGCCGAAGCCCTTCATCTTCTTGTGGACGAGACGAAGCCGCTTCGAGTCGCGGATGTCGTAGGCGACGAGATAGACGCTGCGGTCGCTCATCGCGTCCGGAATCCTTCGTAGGCGGAGAGCTCGCCGGACAGGTGGCGGCCGAAGAGCCGTGCCTGGACCTCGAGCAGCCTGCGGTAGCTGACGCGGTATCCGAAGAGCGGGTGCTGGACCTCGTGAGCCATTCGCCGTTCGTAGGCGAGGAAGAAAGCCTTCCGGCCTCCCTGGGTGAGGGCGACGCCGGGGCCACGCCGGATGAAGTCCGTCCCATGGACCTCGCCGTTGTTGACGAGCTGGATGACGACGGAGTCCGCGATCAGCGGCCGGAACTCCTCCATCAGGTCGAGCGCGAGGGACGCGCGGCCGTGTCGCGGCTGGTGGTAGAAGCCGAGGAACGGATCGAGGTTGACCGAGAAGAGCTGGATCATCCAGTCGCGCGCCAGGATCGAGTAAGCGAGCGAGAGGAGCGCGTTGATCGGGTCCTTGGGCGGCCGACGGTTCCTGCCGGCGAAGTCGAACTCGACCACGTCCTGCTCGTCGTGCTTCAGCATGCGCGGGAAGGCGCCGAAGTAGGCGCGCGCGGCGCTCCCCTCCACGCCGAGCAGCGATTCGAGCGACTCGGTTCGCAGCGCCTCCCCCGCCATGCGCTCGAGCGAGGGCAGGACGTCGGGCTCAAGGCCCGAGCCGTTCCGGCGCAGGAGCGTGCGGCAGTTCTTGATCTTGCGCGACACGAATCCGCGCGCGAGCTCGAGGCAGAAGCGCTCGTCGAGCGAGGCCCTGTACTGGTGCAGCTTGAGGTAGCAGTTCTCCGGCCCGATCCCGTGGGTCAGGCCGTGGAACCAGCCGCCGTAGCTGAAGTGACAGATCGGGATCCGACGGCGCAGGAGCTCGGAAAAGGCCCCAGCGGTGACCTGGACGTTTCCGAAGACCGAGACCTGGCTGACGTCGAGGAGGCGGACGCGTTCGGTGGTCTCGGTCTTGGGCTGGGTGATCTCGAGCTCGTCCCCCGTCTTGCCGACGCGCGCACCCTGGGCCTGGACGTAGAGCGGCAGGGCGTCGTCCGCCGCCGGATAGAGGCGGCGGACCTCCGGCCGGCCGGACTGTTCTAGGTGCCCGTCCTGCCCGGATGACTCGGCGGGGCCCGCCAGCTCCCCCACTCCGATGAGCAGGTTCGTCTCGTCGGGCAGGCAGATCCCGACGAGCGAGCAGCGCGGGCACTTCGGGCTGTCGACGAGCGGCGGCGGCGGATTCGGCTCGGCCGAGCAAGCCCGCGCGCGCTCGGCCACGTCGCGGACTTCCTGGAGGAGGGCCTCGTCGATCCGGATCGGGACCCGGCGCCGGGAGCCGGCGTAGTACACGACCCCCTGCTCGCAGCGGTACCCGTTCTCGATCAGGACGAGGGCCTGGGCGCCGATCTGGATCCGGTCGGTGTCCCAAACCGGGGATGGACCGTCCGGGGCCTTCCCGTGCTTGTAGTCGACCGGGACGACGGTCCCGTCCCGGAGCTCGATCAGGTCCAGCTTGGCGATGACCCCGGCGGAAGGGGCCGAGAGCAGGACCGAGCGGGCCTCCCCCTCCTGGCCCGCCAGCTCGGCCGGGGGAGGCAGGTCCCCCTTCTCCTGGTCCACGCGGCGGTGCTCGTGGGCCCCGCCCAGGGTGTCGGCGCTCTCCGCCCACTGCTTCTGGACCCACTCCAGGTGGAAGAGCCTGGGGCAGTAGACGAACTCGTTCAGCATCCGGGCCGGCAGGGGCTCGGGGGCGTCAATGGTATCGGCATCTCGTTCCATGGCTCCCTCTCCGAGACCGATACTCGGACGGGAGCCAAGTTCGCTTGACCCCTTATTCTCGAGCGGCGAGTTGGCCAGTTAGGTCCTCTCCGTGAAGGAGGGTCGTTCACGCCGTGAGTTGATCATCACCAGCCGGATCACCTGCGGATTCCGGCCTTGCCGCATGGGCACACCATGAGCGGGTCATGCGCGCGACCGCCCTACGCGGCGCTTTGGCGGAAGAAGGACCGTGGTAACTTGCGCGGGTCCGAAGTTGCCGAAACCTTGAGCGCTCCGACGGATCTCGGACGTGCACACGGTCATGTCCGTTCGGTCAGGTTGCAGCCAGTTCAACCGAACGAGGGACTCAACCGTACGCAGTGAGGCAGGTGTCGACCAAAGGGGCCAGCGGAACCGCATCTCGTCTCCCCGTCCGCGAACCGCCGTCGTCTCCGCTTTCGTTCCGACTGGAATTACGGGCAGAAGCGGCAGACCGCGAAACGCGAGCCATTCCAGCGGAGCGTTGACTGTGGTGCCACGGTTGTTCGGATCGTCGGCCATCAGCGCGTAAGCGCGATCGGCTGCGGGATCCCAGCGAAGATTGGGACCGCTCCGCTCAGCGTGCCCTACGAACAACGCGGCCTCGCACCAGGTTCGATCGATGCTGGCACGAACAGTCTCGACCGTGTCCAGGAACTGCTGGTTCGCGGCCGTGAAGTGCAGAGCGGTCGGCTTCGTGTTGCCCTTGCCGTCGCGGGCGACATCGGTGGCGAAAGCAGCGGCGAATGCTACGGCTTCTCGCTCTCCTGCGCGCCAAGCCGCGAGGGCCTTTGTCATGAAGGCACGGAACACATCGGGTGGAGGCTTCAGGTCCGCGACGAGCTTCGTGCCCCGCTTCTCGGTTTTCTGGTACTCGAGGCGCCAGGGTTGCGGACCTGCTTGACTCTCGGCGTCCTGCACGACCAAGTCGACGATGCGCCGGGCGTCGATCCCGTCGATGTCGGGAGCGAAGACGCCGTCGTTGCGGAATGACAGGCGAGCCTGGGGATGCAGTTCCGCCAGGACGCGCAGGAGGCCGAGGGCCGCGAGGAAGTCGCGTGGATTCGCCCCAGTCATCCCCGCCAGGATCGTCATGATGCCCCGACCCCTCGCTCCTCTTCCTCGCTCGCCCGATGATCCGCGAGCCTCAAGATCGCCTCGAGCCAGCACAGCTCGAGCCAGCCGTACCGTTCGACCAGGGACCAGAAGCGGTCGGCGAGCGGTGAGTCAAGACGGTGGAGCCCATTCGCTGACGTCACTGCGTTGAACGAGAGCGAGCCGAAGTTCACGCTGCTGTGCCCGGCGAGGCTCACTTGCACCGGGGCATCGTCGACGACCTGCGGTGCGAAGGGCCGGCAGTAGCCGTGGTGGCTCCCGACGAGATGCAGCACCAGCTCAAGGTCGTGCGCCCTCGCTGCGACTGCGTCGCGGACGGCTTCGATCATCGCGACCGACTGTACTTCGTGGCGTCCGTGACGCGGGTAGCGACTGCGTCGGCGCGCGAGTTCGTGCGCCTGCTTCGCGCCGGCGGGCATTGCGGACTTCGCCCACGGCGTTTCGTCCTTGAGCAGCTCGATCTCGTCACCGCCTCGGAGCAGGAGCTGAAACCTCGGGTCGGCCTTGCCAATGTCGTGCAGCCACCCGGCGAGGGCCAGGTCGGATGTCAGTTCAGCGGGCAGCGCCAGGCGTGTGCCATAGTCACGGGCGAAGCGCTCGACGTCTTCGCTGTGCCGCGCGAGCGTGATCCCTGCCCGGCCAACGTGGAACGAGTCCTCTTCGTCGGTGCTGGTGTCTGCTCCAGGCTCCAAGCTGGCATCCTCTCCGCGGATCGCCGCACGGAGCTCCGATGCGGTCAAGCGCCTTCCCTCAACGATGGTCCAGCTCGGGACATCGAGGTCGACTCTCTCGAGCTCGACGACGGTGCGACGGAGCCTGCCCGTCAGCGCACCGAACCACGCACGCTTCCACGACGGGCCCTCCTCGTCCGCCGAGGCAAGTGCAACGGCGGGCACGTCGTCGGCATCCTCGATCGACGAAAGCGAGAGTCCCCGGAGCACGGCGGGATGGACGCGCAGCACGGGCCGTCCGCGCGCCAGCAAGGCAGCACGCTCGGCGATGTCCGCTACCGGCGAGTTCCCGCTCGGATCGAAGCTGCCGTCGCGTAGCCCGCCCCGGAGTGAGGGCACGACGATCGTGTCGCCGGCGCAGAGCGCGCCGGCGTCGATCACTTCGCTCATCTCGCCGCGCCAGCGAAGCGCGCGGTTCGCGGAGGGCACGTCTCCACGTGCAGGCTCCTCGTTCCACTCGACATCCGCGAAGTCGCCATGCCCGCGGCCGTCAGCGGCAAGCCAGCTCCGCGCGGCGACGAATGGCACGGATACGGCCTCCAGGCTCGACGGTCGGACGGCGTCGACGATCGCCGCTGCCGAACCGTCGTCCCCATCGAGATGCTCGTCGAGCAGGTCCACGCGCCAGACGACCTGCACGTCCGGCGGCCCCGAGTCTGGCCCGTGCAGGAACAGGGATACGTCGGGCACGACGGCCGGCTTCGGCGAGGACTGGACCCACAGGTCGAGGTATGCCGGCATCAACGTCGGCGCGCTCTTCTTCGGCGCCAGTAGTTCGTGAAGGTTGGTCGGTGATGGGAGCGCCTCGATCCCGAAGTCGACCATCCTCTTCTTTCCGGAGCGCTGTTCGAGCAGCCACTTCCACGTCGAGGCGAGCGCCGTGCCGTAGACAGGATCGTCCTTGGCGCCATCTCGGACGTGCAGCACGACGCCCTCGGCTCTTCCGTACCCGCCGAGCCGATCGAGCCGACCGAAGCGCTGCCTGAGCGCATCGAAGCTCGCAGACTCAGTGACGAGCGCATCGAAGTCAAAATCGGCTCCAGCTTCGATGCACTGTGTTCCGACGATGACGAGCTTCCGCGTACCGGCCGTCCGGTCCCGCCCCGTGGCAATGCGGTCGCGACACGCGGCGAGCACGTCGTCACGATCGAGCGGACGCATCCTGCCGGTGAGGAGCACCACGTCGGCGCGAGCGTCGAGCTGCGTGCGGAGCGCTGACGTCACTTCTCGTGCAGAAGCGACACGGTTGACGACGACGGCCACGACCGCGTGTCGCTCGAGGAGGTCTACGACCTCGACCGCGCACTTGTGCGGCAGGTCACCGCGCACGGCGACGTCCGCAAGGCGCGCGGGCTTGGCGGCGTGGAGCCGCGGGCCGAGCGCTGACCCCCGCTCTCGCTCTGAGGCATCGAGATGGAACACGTCGGAGCCGACGTCTCCTGGTGTGGCGGAGAGAAGCGCGTACTGGAGGGGTCGCATTCCGAACGACGCTGATCGAAGGGAGCTGAGACTCTCCAGCGTCTCGGCGAACGGCTGCGAGAGGTGAACCTCATCCAGCAGGAGAAGGGTGTCGTTGGCCAACAGTCCCGCGTGCACTGGCTTCATACTGGGCGAGACGCCGTATCCCTGGATCAGCATGCGCGAGCCGAGCTGATCCACGGTCGAGGCGATGATGAGCGGCTGGTGGGGCGTGCGAGCCCAGCCGTCGTCTTTCGCGATGCCGCCGCGGAGAGTGTAGACGGCCAGAGGCTCCTCCTCGTCGCCTACCAGGGTTCGCAGCGCAGCAGCTACCTTCGCGAGGACGCTGTCCTTCGCGTCCACCAGCTTTCGAAGGATCGTTCTCCCGCGCTCGGCGGCCTGGTCGACGACGACGCGGCGATCGACCACCATCGCGATCCGTCGCGCGCACCAGCGTTCCGCTGTCGGGCGGCCGGCGTCGAGAGCAAGCGCGAAAAGCGCGATGTCGATGCACGTCGTCTTGCCTGAGCCGGTTGGCAGGTCGAGCACCTTGGGCCAAGCGTGTTTGGCGTCGACCATGCGCAACAGCCGCTCCTGCCATGCGAACGGTGGCTTGCCGTGCACCGTGGAGTGAAACGAGGCGAAGTCCTGCACGCGGAGGCTCATCGTTCGCCTCCGTCGCGCACCGGCATGCAGAGGCCGAGGCCGAAGTAGCGCCCGGCTCCGAGCAGCACCGGGCCGCGCACCGCTCGGCCGAACCGGATGTCGGCGTGTACGCGTGCGCGTCCATGTCTCCCGGAGCGACCAGGCCACGGTCGGAACGCGCGCACTGGCTGGGCCCCCGGGAGCATGGGCGCGAGGCTGATCTCTACCGAGACCGGGCGTGGGAGACCGATGCGCTCGCAGGCATCCGCGATCACACGTTGTGCCTCGACGGACGCCTTGTGCGCGGTTCGCGCCGAGTTGCTTCGCAGGTTTCCCGGGTGCCGATCGAGCGCAATGGGCGTCGCTGTGATGAACCGCGTCGAGGGCCGGCACCACCGAGACGGTGAGAGCGCCTGCTTCTCCGACGTCACGACGCGAGCGAGTCGTAGCGACGGAAGGCCATCTCCCCCGAGCTCGACGAGACCATCATGCGCTCTGTTCTTTTCCCAACTAGCGATCAATTGCAGGAGCGTCCGGCGCTCGGCGTCGTCAATATCGCGGGGCAGCACGATCGCGCATCCCTGCACCGACCCGTCCGCGTGGCTGTGCCCCACGAACGGGCACGCCACAAAGGCGACGTGCGGTCGCTCGCTCGGCCCTCCCTCCGTCCGATGACCCGACAGGACCGAGGGCAGCGCGCGAGCTGAACCGTTTGCTTCGAGCAGCGCCGCACGGAGAGCGCGCGCGACGTCCGTTCCGCGCGACGAGAGCGGCCGCGCGCCCTGGCGACGCTCGTAGAGGATCCAGTCCTCCGTGAACACACTACACGGCGAGTCCGGGGCCGCGGCGTGACGCGGTCTCCCGTACCGCTGCGGCCGCGCCGGCAGCACGCGGTTCTCGACCGCCTGATGCCGAGCGAACTCGGCCTCCAGTCGCCCGAGCTGCCCATCGCCGACGACACGAAGCACCCACTCCCCGTCGCTCGTCGGAACGAGGGTCGGCTCCACAGGTCGATCGACAACCAGGCACCGCACCAAAGACGACGAGTGTCCGATTCGCGTCACTCGCGCGCAGAGCCTGTCGAGCGCGGCGCGCACCTCCGCGGCCGGCTCTGTCTGCCATGCGAAGGTGAACGTCGCGCGGCCTGGCACGGCGACGGGGAACGTCCGCACCTGCCGCGTGCGGCGATCAGGCATCAGCGCGGCCGCCGCAGCGAGATCGATGTCAGACGGAGTGTCGCTGCGCACAGTGGCCCTCGCCAGGAACACCGAGAGCTTCTTCTCTGCGGTGGCAACGGCATTCGCTGCGGCCTTCACTCCGCGTGCCTTGCTCTTGGAATCGACCTCCCGTTCGGCTGCCGCGAGCGCCGCCTTGGACTCGCATAGCGCATCGACAAGCGGCCAAACATCTCCGACCACGGACACGTCGTTGACTGGCACGAAGACAGTGTGGACGTCGCGGCGTCCGAGGTACTCGTCGACATCCAGGTCCACGTCGAGCGCAGGCGGCGGCTGCCGCTCAAGCCAGAGCAGCGCCGCGCGCTCAGCATCGTCGACGGGCTCACGGTCGTGCAGCCCGGCGACCAGCGCAGAAAAGAACCGCGCAGGGTGGGGCGGCCACTCGGCTCGGCGTCGGTCGTCGTGCGCAGTCGCGGCGTAGCGCCCCGTGAGGAGCTCCACTTCGACGACCAGCACTTCAGCTATCCTCGATCTCGGCTCCAGCGGCGGTCAACTCGCGGCTCTTGACCACGAGGTGCTTGAGCTTGTCTGACGGCTGCAGCTGAGCGAGCGTTTCGCCGGGCTGGAGCGGGTCCTTGCCCTTCTTGAAACGGAGCTCGGGCGGGAGCGCGGCAACGGCGGCCTCGTAGAGCTCGACGGCGCCCTTCAAGTCGAGCTCGAAGGGAGTCGTCTTCCCATCCTTCGCAATCAACTCGAGCTTGAGCGCGCCGTCCTTCTGCGGAACGAGGAGGCATCGAGAGCGCAGGTCGAGGCCGCGGTCCTCAGTGGCGACTACGGCGAGCAGGCCGAGCGCGGCGAGCACTGTGCGTGCCTCGACGTCCCCTCCGCCGAACAAAAGCCGCCGGAGCGCCGCGAGCGAGAGCACCACGGTTTGCTCCGCGTGATCGATGGTCACTCCACCGGCCACTTCGTCAAGGCTTGGAGCGATGTTCCCGTGAACGATCGCCGAGGGCTTGCCGGCCTTGTCCTTCTTGCCCCACTTCCTCACGAGCTCGATCTGGTCAGGAGTCTTCGGAGGCTTCTTCGCGTCGAGTGGCTCCGCCTGAAGGACATCATGCGTCCACGTGAGGTTGCCGTCTGCGTCGCGCTCCTTCGCTACGAACACAGGGCCCGCGTCCTTCATGATGCCCGCCGGATCGATCCGGCTCGACGTCTTCACGCCCGCTTCAGCACCGAACCCCACGATCTCGGACACGAGAGCGCGAGCGAACTTCGCCCCCAGCCCGCCCTTCGGGCCTGTGCTGTCCCAGAGCCCGAAGACGAGTCCCGTCGGGCACACTCCGAAGAGCGGAGCCGCATTCCGCACCGAGGAGTAAGTGAACGACTTGCCGAGTTCCGAAAGGCGAAAGAGCTTGCCATCGAGCAGGCTGTCGCGGAGCAATGCATCCGCGACTCGATGGGGCGCTGAAAGGGACGTGACGACCCCGACGTCAGGCGCGACGTCGGCGAAGCTCACGGAGATGACAGGCAGCACTATGCGCTTGTCCGCCCAGAGCGCCTGCAGTGCCTCTTCCATCCGGTTCGCCTGGCTCTGTACAGAGTCGAGGAGGACGCAGTGCACGACCTCACCGCCGGGAAGGCGCCGATCTTCGCGCGCATACTTCGCGCCAGGTTCCTTGCTCCGGTCATCGACTTGGTGCGACGGCGGGAACACCTTGTCGCCGGGCCCGCCTGCGGGCTCCAACAGAGCCTTGCCACGGATCGCAACCGCGTCTCCCGCGACAGCTTCCTGGAGGGCGGCGAGGTTGAGCGTGCTGAGCGTGCTCATGGCTATCGTCTCCTTGCGTTGGCTTGAGGCGGCGCTCTGAGCACGAAGACGCGACAATAGGATCGGGCCTGTCCCTCGCATCCCTCCTCTGCGACTCTTCGTGCTCGAACACTCCGCGGCCCCCTCTTCACTTCCTCAGGATGCTGTCCTGACCGCTCCGTGTCTAGCGACTAGGCGGGCGGAGAGCTCACCCCCACACCCTCCCCACCGGCATCGCAACCACCCGCTCCTCCAATCGCACGACCTCGCTACCTCCATACAGCACGATCCCGAACGGCGCGGGCTTCCGGTGCTCGTCCAGGAACGCTCCGAGACCGGCGGCGTCGGACAGCCGGGCGCGCGAGCCGGCCTTGACCTCGATCGGCAGGAGGCGGCGGCTCGACTCGAGCACGAAGTCGACCTCCGCGCCGTCGTGCGTGAGCCAGTAGTGGATCTCGGGCCGGGGTACGACCGTCTCCCTCCACGCCAGGATCTGCGTCAGCACGAGGTTCTCGAGGAAGACTCCGGGCAGGTCGGCGCCGCGGGGTCCAGCCGTCAGGCCGGCGAGATGGACCGCGAGGCCGGTATCGGTCCAGTAGAGCTTGGGGGTCTTCACCAGCCGCTTGGTCCGGCTCGTCGCAAACGGCGAAAGCCTCACGATCTGGCACGAGGTCCCGAGTAGGTCGAGGTAGCGGTGCGCGGTGGGCTGCGCGAGCGCTGCGTTGCGGGCGAGCTCGCTCTGGTTCAGGAGCTGTCCGTTGCGGAGCGCTGCGAGCTTCATCAGCCGGCGGAAGTCGCCGAGCGAGGTCATGGTCGACGACGTCCTGGAGGTCGCGCTCGAGGTAGGTGCGCAGGTAGCCGCCGAACCACGTCACGCGAGCAGGCGCTGGAGCGGCTCGTGAAATCTATTCACGGCGTGAATGATGATCATTCACGGCCTCGTTCACGCGACCGGGAGCGTGGTCGCCAGGGCTTCCGCTGCTCCCCAGGCCCGCGCTCCGCTCGGATGGAACGGCTACGAGCGATGCAACCCCGGATCGGTCCGGCCGGTCTCCGGTCTCGTGCCGAAGATCTGCGAGTTCTACGGCGTGGTCATCCGCATGTACCACACCGATCACGGTCCGCCGCACTTCCATGCGGAGCACGGCGAGTACGGCGCCTCGATCACGATCGATGGACGCGTTCTCGAGGGGCGGCTCCGCGCGCGATGAGACTCGTCCGTAGGTGGACCCGTGAGCATCGTCGGGAACTCGCCATGAACTGGTCTCTTGCCAGGAAGGGACTCGACCTTGTCGCGATCGCACCCCTCGAATAACCTGACGTCCATGGCTCGGCTCTCGAGAAAGCGACTCCCCAAGGACAGGGTTCCGAGAGTCGTGGCTGCCCGGGTCTGCGGACCCTTCTCGGTGTTCGTCGTGTTCGACGACGGCGTTTCGAAGCAGGTCAACCTCCGGCGCTACCTCAAGGGTCCGATCTTCAAACCGATGCGCGACCCCAAGGGATTCGCCAAACTGCGCGTCGACCACGAGGCCCACACGATCGTCTGGCCCAACGGCGCCGACTTCGCGCCGGACACGCTCTACCTCCTGCCCGACGAGCGCGGGGACGCGGCGTAGCGGCAGCGCCTCGCGGGCGCCTCGTTCTCGTGTAGTCGGAAGCCCTGGGGACCCCGAGTCTCGGCACGGGTTGTTTCCCACTGGGTCCGCCCCCAGAATCGGGCCGTGCCGAGCCTGTCCAGAGCAGACCTCCTCCGAGCCTTGAGGCTGCTGTCCGATGAGCTACCTCTCGGGAATCCGCCTGCCGAACTCCTACTGGTCGGTGGGGCCGCAATGGTCCTCGTCCACGGACGGCAACGCTCGACGCGAGACGTCGACGTGGTCGCTGCGGCTCCCGAGATTCGGTCTGCGGCACGGCGTGTGGCGATCAAGATGGCCCTGCCAGAAGACTGGCTCAACGACGGTGCCAAGGGCTTCGTCCAAGGCCTCGCCGTCGGTGACGTGATCCTGGAGACGCCGCGCCTCGTCGTCCGCGCGATGGCGCCGAACCAGCTCCTGGCCATGAAACTCTGCGCTTGGCGCGACGACATCGATGTCGAAGATGCCCGCACGCTCATTGCCTGTTTGAAGGGGGCGAGAGAGGATGTATGGCAGCAGATCGAAGCCCATCTCGTACCAGGCCGCGAGCTGAAGGCCCGGTATGCATTCGATGACCTCTGGGAACGCGACCGTGGAACTCCTTGACCTCGTGCGGGCTCTCCTCCAAGGCGACGCGCTCACGGCTCGGCAGTGGGTTGCGGACGCCTATCGCGCCGGCGTGGACTGGTCCGGAGTTCCTCGTCCGGTCGGACTGATGGAAGCAGAGATGGCCGTGGCCGCGGGCATCGTCGAGCTCCTGGCGCAACGGGCGAATCAGCCCGCGCCCGCGTGGGCAGCCAACGTCCCCCCTGCTCTCGAACCCGTGTTCCTCGTGCGGGCTGCGATGACCCTGCCCCGCCTGCGCCGCCTCTGCGAAGAGGAAGGTCCCGAACCCTTGCGCAAGCGGAAGATCCTCGCGCCACCGGACTTCCTCACTGCTGCGTAGGGCGCCGGGGGCGGCCCGGACGCTCGTGCGCAGTCTCGACGGAGATGCCGCGTGGGCAGGGTAGTCGAACCCCCGCCTCGCCTCAGTTCCCGCTCCGGCCCTGCGCCGGCTCGTGCGCGGCCTCGATGCGCTCCGAGCTCGCGTCGTGGCTCGGGGCGCCGTGCTTGCCGGGCCAGGTGAGCGTGATCGCGTCGGTCTTGAAGACCGGGCCCTCGACGCAGCACTTGGCGTTCGGCCAGGCGCCGAGCGGGCCTTCGGGACGCGTCGCGACCGGACAGCCGTTGCAGATCCCGACTCCGCAGCCCATCACGGTCTCGAGCGAGAGCCAGGCTTCGAGCCCGCGCTCGCGCGCGAGCGTCTCGACCGCCTCCAGCATGCGATCGGGGCCGCAGGCGAGCAGGCGCACGCGCTCGGGGAGCTCTTCCTTGCGCCACAGCTCCAGGAGGAGCTGCACCACGTTGCCGCGGAAGCCCTGCGAGCCGTCGTCGGTCGCCGCGAAGGTCCGCACGCCGAGCTCGAGGAAGGCCTCGAGGTCGTAGAGCAGTCCCTTGCGTGCCGCGCCGAAGAGGTAGGAGATCGACTCGCGCGCGGCGGGCTTCGCGCCGTCCATGCCCGCGAGCCCCTGCTCGATCCCCATGAAGAAGGGCGCCGAGCCGACGCCGCCGGCGAGCATCACCCACGGCGCTCCCGCGCCGTCGAGCGTCGGCCAGCCGTTCCCGAGCGGACCGACGAGGCGCAGCTCTTGCCCGGGCCGCGCCTCGGCGAGCGCGCGCGTCCCGCGGCCCATGATCTTGATCAGGAACTCGAGCACGTCTCCACGCTGGCGGTAAACCGAGAACGGCCGCGGGATGAGCGGCGAGAGCGCGTCGGTGCGCTTCAGCATGAAGAAGCGGCTGGCGCGGACGGGCGGCAGCTCGTGCTCGGGCCGCACGGCGAGGATCACGCCGTCGTCGCCGCAGGGGTCTACGCGCACGACCTCGCCGAGGAGCGAGCGGGCATCGGGCGGAGGCGCGGGCATCGGGCGCGAATCCTACTCGATGACCCGCTCCTCGCTGACCTCTGCAGGCCCGGCCCTCGTTCAGGCCGGCACTTCCACGTACTTCGCCTGCGTCGTCGGCTTGGGGATCGCGAGCCCTGCGGCCTGCATCTCCCCGAGATGGAACCGAATGGCTCGCTTCATGAGCCTTTCGACCTCACTCCTCGTCTCCCCCGCAGCGAGGCATCCGTCCAGATCGGGGGAATAGGCCGAATAACCCGTCTTGGTCTTCTCGATGACGTTCACGGTCGGATCCCTGCTTGTCTCAGGATGCTCTTGAGTGTACCCACGAACACGTCCTTCGAAGGATTGCCGGCGACCGTGACGATCCCCGGCCGAAACGGATGCCGGAAGTGACGATGACTCCCTCTTTGTCGGACCTGACCCACCCCTGTGCCTCGATCAGCCTGATGACTTCCCGGACCTTCACCTCCTCAAGACTTGGGAGCGGGCTCCCGGTCGCACAGGTCTCGGGATTCCCGATCTCTAGGGTCTCGAGTGCGCCCGGATGACCTCCACGACCTCGGGCGTGGCCTCGTTCGGGACGAGCAGCGTCAGGCTGTAGTGCGCGAGCTTCCACGCGCCGCCTTCCTTCACGAGCACGCCCGTGCCGCGGCACTCGCCGTACTTCTCGTTCCAGAGCTTCTCGTCGAACCAGGCCACGTCGCCCCCGGGCGCGAGCGCGACGTGCCGCTCGCGCGGCTCGTAGGTCCAGCCGCGGCCGGCGTCGAAGTAGGGCCGCACGAAGGCCTCGAACTCGGCGCGGCTCCAGCGCTCGAGCGGGTCGGTGCCGAGATACGTCGCGTCCTGCGCGAGCAGGCCGAGGTAGCCCGCCGCGTCGGCGCGCGACGCCGCGCGGTGCCAGCCGTCGAGCAACGCGTCGATCTCGCGCTGCACTCCTGCCCCGCCCGGCTTCCCGCTGGCGGGAGGCGCAGACCGACAACCCACCGTCGAGAGAAGGAGGAGCAGGAGCAGGGCGGCCCTCGTTGACATGCTGCGCGCCAGCGTACACGCTCGCCTCGATCCGGAGCGACCCCAGCCCCGCGCGATGAAGACGATCCTCTTCGCCTGCGTGCACAACGCCGGTCGCTCGCAGATGGCCGCGGCGCTCTTCAACGAGCTCGCCGACCCGGCGCGGGCCCGGGCCCTCTCGGCGGGCACCCAGCCCGGCGCCCGCGTCCATCCCGAGGTCGTCGGCGTCATGCGGGAGATCGGGATCGACCTGTCGCGGGCCGAGCCGCGCCGGCTCATCCCCGAGCTCGCCGCGGGAGCCCACCTGCTCGTCACGATGGGATGCGGCGAGGCCTGTCCGGCCGTCCCCGGCCTGCGCACCGAGGACTGGGCCTTCGAGGATCCCAAGGGCCTCTCGATCGAGCGCGTGCGGGCGATCCGGGAGGAGATCCGCGCGCGGGTCGCGGCGCTCGTCGAGCGCGAGCACTGGGTTCGCTCCCAAGGAGCACCGGGGAAGCCTCGCGGGTGAGTTCGCGCGCGGCGCGCGCGCCACCGCTACCATGCCGGGCTCGGCGCGAGCACGCGCGGTCCCTCCATGAGCGTCCTGCAACTCTTCGATCTCAAGAAGACCCTGGGGTCGGAGGAGATCCTGCGCGGCATCGATCTGCGCCTGGAGGCCGGCGAAAAGGTCGGCTGCGTCGGCCGGAACGGCGGGGGCAAGACCACCCTCCTGCGGCTGATCGAGGGCGAGCTCCCGCCCGACGGCGGGCGGATCCAGCTCGCGCGCGGCGCGCGCGTCGGCTACGTCGCCCAACGGCCAGAGTTCCCCGAGGGGACGTCCGCGCGGGCCTACGTCACGACCGGCCTCGAGGAGGTCCACCGCGTCGAGGCCGAGCTCCACCGGGTGGGCGACGTCATGTCGCATTCGAGTGGGCCCGAGCTCGACGCGCTCGTGAAGCGACACGGCGAGCTGACCCACCGGATGGAGTCCCTGGGGGGCTGGGAGACCGAGCGGCGGGTCGAGATCGTCATGGCGGGCATCGGCCTCCCCTGCGAGCTCTGGGACCGCGAGGCGAATACCTTCTCCGGCGGGGAGAAGAACCGCACCTCCATGGCGCGCGAGCTCGTGAGCGTGCCCGACCTCTTGCTCCTCGACGAGCCCACGAACCACCTGGACCTCGCCGGCATCGAGTGGCTCGAGTCCTACCTGCGCACGCTCTCGAGCGCCGGGCTCTTCGTCAGCCATGATCGGCGCCTGCTCGACAACGTGGCCGACTCGATCGTCGAGCTCGAGCGCGGCCGGCTCACGCGCTATCCCGGCAACTACGGCCGGTACCTCGACCTCAAGGCGGAACGCTTCAAGTCGGCGCTGCGCGCCTGGGAGGAGCAGCAGGACTTCATCCGCAAGGAGGAGGCCTTCATCCGCGCCCATCTCGGGAGCCAGCGCACCGGCGAGGCGAAGGGGCGTCAGAAGCGCCTGGAGAGCCTGGAGCGCCTCCCGCGCCCCTATCACGACGTGCGGCGGCCCGTGATCCGGATGCTGGAGGTCGAGCGCGGCGGAGAGCTCGTCCTCGAGACCCGGGATCTCTCCGTCGGCTACGCGGAGAGGACCATCGTCTCGGAGGTGGACCTGCGCATCGTGCGCGGCGATCGGATCGGCATCGTCGGCCCGAACGGCTCGGGAAAGTCCACGCTGCTGCGGGTGCTCTCCGGGCGAGCCGCGCCGATCGTCGGCACGATCGAGCGCGGCCATCGCGCGTCCTGCGGCTTCTTCGACCAGGAGACCGCGGAGCTCGACGAAGCGGGCACGCCCTTCTCCGAGATCCGCCGCGCGCAGCCCCTGTGGACCGACGAGGAGATCCGCTCGCACCTGGCGCGCTTCCTCTTCCGCGGGGCGGACGTGGGACTCGCCGTGCGCACCCTCTCGGGGGGCGAGCGCGCGCGGCTCGCGCTCGACGAGCCGACGAACCACCTCGATCTCCCCTCGCGCACGGCGCTCGAAGAGTTCCTGGGAGAGTTCCCCGGGGTGCTCGTGTTCGTCTCCCACGACCGCGCCTTCCTGGACGCCCTCGCGACGCGCATCGTCGAGGTCCGGGACGGCCGCGCGCGGGTTTTCCGCGGCAACTACAGCGAGTACCGCGCGGCGATTGCGGCCGAGGCCACGCGCGCGGCGGCGGAGGCGCCGGTCCGGAAGCGCGCGCCGGAACTCGAATCTGGGGCTGCGGTCCCTTCGAACTCCCGCGCCGGCAAGTCTCGGAACCCCTGGAAGCTACAGCGGCTCGAGGTGGCGATCATCAGCCTCGAGGACGAGAGGAAGTCGTTGCTCGAGGCCCTCGGAACCGAGGCCGTGTATCGCGACCCGGCGGCCCTGCGCGAGACGCAGACGCGGCTCGCCGAACTCGAGCGCGATCTCGAGCAGAAGAACCTGGAGTGGGAGAGCTTCATCTGACCGAAGGACGGTAGCGCCGACTCCTTCCGCCCTTCTGGGGCCTCGAGGCACCGGCAACCTCCTCAGGGCCGCGCCGGCCGCCCGTCGCGAGCGAGGGACCCCCGCGACGCGGAAGGCTCCATCCAGGGCTCGTACAGGATGCCGGGAGACTCGATAGCGCCCCTTCGATCTCCCGATCGTCGTAGCCCCGGAGTCCTCGATGGTTCCCAGGCGTGAGCGGACCGCCTACCATTCTCCCACCCTTGCCCTCGCCTCCGGGTCGGAGTCGAGCGTTGCATTGATCAGGGAGCGGTCGATGGCAAGAATCCCGAGGAGGAAGGTCAGAGCGTCCGAGAGCATGGGTCGGTTTTCGGGCGTCCTCGAGGACGACATGGAGCTCTTCAAGCAGTTCACGGACAACGAGTCGTTCCGCCGTTGGCTGACCGACACGATCTTCGGGCTCACGTACAGGAGGTCCGAAGCCGGTTGACCCGGCGCGGTTGGGCAACACCCCAGGTCCCGCTGCTGGATGGCGGGCCCGGCAGCTCGTCCTACGTGGGGCTTTCGAGCGAGCGGCCGTTGCGCTCCTTCCCGCCCGGCCGAAGCTCGACCCGGATTTCCCGCGAGGTGCACCCGCTTCCCTTCCTCGGGGGGACGGAGCTCTGGAAGGGTCTCGGAGCGCGCCCTCCCCCACGGCATCATGGGCGCCCCATGCAGGAGTTCGTCGACCGCATCAAGGAGGCCCTGACCGCCCAGGCCGGGGTCGCTCCGGAGGATCTGCGCCTCGAGAACCCGCGCGACGCGAAGCTCGGCGACCTCGCCTTCCCCTGCTTCCCCCTGGCGAAGAAGCGCGGGCGTCCGCCGCAGGAGATCGCGCGCGAGATCGCTGGGCTCCTCTCCGTGCCCGAAGTGAGCGCGGTCGCGGCCGGTCCCTACGTCAACTTCACCGTGGCGCGCGGCCCGCTCGCGCGCTCCGTCCTCGAGCGGGTCCTCGTCCTGGGCGAGCGCTACGGCTCCTCGACGGAAGGCCGGGGGAAGACGATCGTCCTGGACTACTCCTCGCCGAACATCGCCAAGCCGATGCACGTCGGGCACATCCGCTCGACGATCCTCGGGGCCGCGCTGCAGCGCGTCTTCGACTTCCTCGGGTACCGCACGGTGGGCATCAACCACGTCGGCGACTGGGGAGCCCAGTTCGGCGGCCTCGTGGTCGCCATTCGCCGCTGGCGCGGCGAGGCGGACCTCGAGCAAGACCCCGTGCGCGGGCTGCTCGAGCTCTACCAGCGCAGCAAGACGGCGGTCGAGGAGGATCCTGCCTTCCGTAGCGAATCCGTGGCGGCCTATCAGGAGCTCGAGAGCGGGCGCGAGGGCGAGGTGCGGGAGCTCTGGAGGTGGGTCACCGAGGTCTCGCTCCGCGCCTTCGAGGCCACCTACCGCCGGCTCGGGATCCACCACGACTTCGTGCGGGGCGAGAGCTTCTACGAGCCGCTCCTCGAGCCCGCGATCCAGCGCCTCGAACGTGCGGGCGTGACCGAGGTCTCCCAGGGGGCGCTGATCGTCGCCCTGGGGGAGGTCCACAAGGACCTGGAGAAGACCCCCTGCCTCCTGCGCCAGACGAACGGCACGACCCTCTACGCCACGCGCGACCTGGCGGCGCTCTTCCAGCGCTTCGAGGAATTCCGCTTCGAGCGCTGCCTCTACGTGGTCGGCTCCGAGCAGAAGCTCCATTTCCGGCAGCTCAAGGCGGTCCTCACGCGCATGGGGGTCGAGTGGGAGCCGCGGGTCGAGCACGTCGACTTCGGCCTCCTGCTCGGGCCCGGGAGGGTGAAGCTCGCCAGCCGCAAGGGCGAGGTCCTCGTGCTCGACGACCTGATCGACGAGGTGGTCGAGGAGGCCCGCGGCGCCATCCAGAAGAAGAACCCGGACCTCCCCGACAAGGAACGCGTCGCTGAATGGGTCGGGATCGGCGCCATCGTCTTCAACGACCTCAAGCGCGAGCGTGTGAAGGACGTCGTCTTCGACAAGGGTGAGATCCTCTCCTTCGAGGGCGAGACGGGCCCCTACGCCCAGTACACCCACGCCCGCCTGGCCTCGATCCTGCGCAAGGCCGGGGAGGAGGGTGCGCCGGCCGGGCCGGTCGACTACGGCGAACTCGCCGACGCCGGGCCGATCCTGATCCTCCTGGGACGGTTCCCGGACGCGATTCGAAGCGCGGCGCGCCGCGCGGAGCCCTCGGACGTGTCGCGGTACGTGCTCGACCTGTGCCGCGAGATCAACAGCTGGTACGTCGGGCATCGAGTCCTGGTCGACGACCTGGGCGTCCGCTCGGCGCGACTCGCCCTTGTTCGGGGCGCCAAGATCGCTATTAGTAACGGCTTACGACTGCTCGGCGTGACCGCGCCGGAGGAAATGTGAGGGCCGGCCCTCAAGAAGGGTCGTCTGCGTACCGAACCTAGGGCGCCGGTGACCGAGGGGGCTCCGCCCGTCCGTCTCGCTCCCCGGACAGTCCAGGAGGAGATCGTGATCGAACGTTTCATCCGGGACGTCCCCGACTTCCCCAAGCGCGGGATCGTCTTCAAGGACATCACGCCTCTCCTCCAGGATCCCGCGGGACTGGCTCGATCGATCGAACTCCTGGCGCAGGAAGCCGCTCCCTACGAGGCCGACCTCGTGTGCGGGATCGAGTCGCGGGGCTTCATCTTCGGCTCGGCCCTGGCCGCGCACATGGGAAAGGGCTTCATTCCGATCCGAAAGCCAGGCAAGCTTCCCTGGAAGACCGCCTCGGAGTCCTACGAACTCGAGTACGGTTCGGACACGATCGAGATCCACGTGGACGCGGCCAGGAATGGAGCACGAGTGCTGATGGTCGACGATCTCCTCGCGACGGGAGGAACCATGTCGGCGGCAGTGAATCTCGTGCGCAAGATCGGCGGCAAGCCGGTGGCCTGCTTGTTCGTGATCGAGCTCGGCTTCCTCCCCGGCCGGGAACGACTCCCGGGAATCCCGATCCACTCCCTCGTCCGCTGCTAGGTCATGACCAAGAAGAAGGTGGAGAAGAAAGCGGCGAGCGCGCGCCCTGCGGCGAAGAAGCGCGCGAAGGCTCCGGGCCAAGAGAAGTCGGATCCCGGGAACAAGCCGAAGGGAGACGAACTCGAGCAAGAGGACCAGCTCGAGGAAGAGGTCGACGAGGACCTGGAAGACGAGGAAGCGGAAGAAGAGACCGCGCGCGAGACGGCCGCTTCGCTGCTCGGTTCCCGGGTCGAGGCCCGACCGCGGCCCGCGCGCGGGGGGGAGTCGGCCCAGGAGACCCTGCCGACCGAGAAGCTCTGGACCCTCTACCGCAAGCAGGCTTCCCGGCGCGGCCCGAAGGAAGCCGCCAAGCTCGAAGACCTGCGCAACGCGCTGATCGAACGACACTATCCGCTCGTGCGCTACATCGCCGAGCGCCTGCTGCAGACGCTCCCCAAGTCGATCGAGCTCGACGATCTCGTCAGCGCGGGGCTCTTCGGGCTCATGGACGCCATCCGCGGCTTCGACGCGAGCCGCGGGATCAAGTTCAAGACCTACTGCTCGACCCGCATCCGGGGGGCGATCCTCGACCAGCTGCGCTCCCAGGACTGGGTGCCGCGTCTCGTGCGCCTCAAGGCGAGCCGCATCGAACGCGCGCTGCAACGCTTGACGGCCGAGTACGGGCGCGAGCCGACGCACTCGGAACTGGCCCGCACGCTCGAGATGGAGAACCAGGACCTGGTGCGGGAGATCCAGGATTCGCGCGCCCGCACCATGTTCTCGCTCTCGGAGAAGTGGGAGGACGACGAAGGCTCGGTCGAGAAAGTCGAGATCCTCGAGGACCGCACGGCCATCGACCCCGTGCACGAGCTCAACCGGCGCGACCTCATGGGCTTCCTGACGCGCGCGCTCACGCACAAGGAACGCTTCATCATCGAGCAGTACTACCAGTACGGTCACACGATGCGCGAGATCGGGGAGATGCTGGCCCTGACCGAGAGCCGCGTGTGCCAGATCCACTCGAACGTGATGAGCCGCCTCAAGGGGCTCCTCGGCCAGAAGCAGGGGTCGCTCCTGCCCTGAGCCGGAACTCATAATCTCGGCTCGAACGCGGGCACTTGCTTCCCAAGCCTGCTCGGAACTACTACATTGGCAGAAACTAGTAGTCCACTAGTAGTTCCCCGCCTCATGAAACGCCCCAAGCGTCCCCCGCGGTGGCAAGAGCTCCTGGAAGCTCGCCCACGGATCCTAGACCGCACCCACCTCCTCATTCCCCGGCTGGTTCTGGGAGGGACCTATCCCCATTGGGACGATCTGATCCACCGCACCCCTCCCGAGGGCGCCACCCGTGAGGAGTGGTGGTTCGCGCACAAGCTGAGCCGGCAGTTCATCCGACGGGACCTTCCGCTCCTCGATTCTGCGGGAAGCCCCTTCGCGTTCGCGATGCCGGATGTGGTACTCGAACGGCTCCCGCGCGTCGACAGCCTCCTGCGTGGGAGGATCGAGGTCGCGGAACCCGTGCTGACGGACGAGAACCGAGATCGGTATGTCATGAGCTCGCTCATGGAGGAAGCGATCACGTCCAGTCAGCTCGAGGGCGCTGCGACCACGCGCCGTGTCGCGCGCGATATGCTGCGGAGCGGCAGAACACCGCGTACCCATTCGGAGCGGATGATCCTGAACAACTTCAAGGCCATGGAGAGGCTCCGTGACCTCGCCCGTGGTCCCCTGACGCCGAAGGTCGTCCTCGAGCTTCATCGGACGTTGACTCTGGGCACCATCGCTGACAAAGACGCGGGGAGACTGCAGGCGCCGGGAGAAGAGCGCGTCTGCGTGCGCGACGAGAAGGACGAACAAATGCACGTCCCTCCGCCTGCAGAAGGACTCCCTCGACGGCTGGAGAAGATGTGCTCGTTCGCGAACGGCGAGACGCCCGACTCTTACGTCCACCCCGTCGTCCGAGCCATTCTACTGCACTTTTGGCTCGCCTATGACCACCCGTTCGTCGATGGGAACGGCAGGACGGCCCGTGCCCTCTTCTATTGGTCGATGTTGCGACAGGAGTACTGGCTGGTCGAATTCGTCCCCATCTCCAGCATGATCCGCAGGGCCCCGGCGCAGTACGCGAGGGCCTTCCTCCTGACGGAGAGCGACGACAACGACCTAACGTACTTCCTCCTCTACCACCTGGGCGTGATCGAGAAAGCCATCGAGCAGTTTCAGGCCTACGTCGAGAAAAAGGTCAAGGAGGCTCAGGAGACGAGCCTCGTCCTGCGGGGATCGGACGATCTGAATCACAGACAGATCGCCCTGCTCAGTCACGCATCTCGACACTCGGATGCCCGCTACACCATCCAGTCCCACAAGGCGAGTCACGGGGTCGTCTATCAGACCGCCCGCGCCGATCTCCTCAGGCTCGAGACGCTGGGGCTGCTACAACGGACCCGCCGAGGCCGGGCCTTCCACTTCGTTCCGCCAAGGGACTTGGCGAAGCGACTGCGGAATCTCGGCAGAGACGCGTAGGCGCTGGCCGAATGAGGGTTCTCCGCCACGACCTGGTCGACTCCACGAACGAGCGCGCCTTCGCGGCGCTCGCTGCGGGGGAGGCGCAGGACGGCGACGTGCACGCCGCGCGCGGCCAGACCCGCGGACGCGGACGGCTCGGCCGTGCCTGGGAGAGTCCCGCGGGAGAAGGCCTGTACTTCTCCCTCGTGCACCTCCCGGAACCGCCGGCGCCTCCGGCCCCAGCGGTGACCCTGGCGGCCGGGCTCGCAGCGCTCGACCTCGTCCGATCGCTGGGTCTCGGGCGAGCCCGGCTCGACTGGCCCAACGACGTCGTAGTCAAGGGCGCCAAGCTGGCCGGGATCCTGATCGAGTCCCGCGGCTTCGCGCCGGAGCGCCCGCACTTCGTGATCGGCGTCGGGCTCGACGTCGGCCCGGCCGCGTTTTCCACGGAGCTCGCGGCCGAGCGAGCCGTGACGAGCCTCGCCCACCTCGGCGTGACGCGCACGCCCGAGTCGCTGATCGAGCCCTTGGCGGAGAGGCTCGCTCTGCGCCTGCTCCAGGCGCGCGAGCGCGCCGACGAGCTCGCCCTGGACTACATGGCCGGGACGGATCTCGCGGGCGTCGAGGTCGGCGTTCGCCTGGCCGACGGCCTTCATCGGGGACGGTTCGCCGGACTCGACACCGGACGCGGGCTCTTGCTCGTCGGATCCGAGAGCGCGCGCTGGATCGACCTCGCCCACGTCCAGGGCATCGAACGGCTCGCGGGCCTATAATGCCGCGCCTCTCCAGGACAAGAGCCCGATGACGCGCAAGCAAGCCCGTGCCGCACACGATCTGCGCCCGATCCGTTTCGAGCGCGCCTACACGCGCACGGCGCCCGGTTCGGTGCTGACGCACTTCGGCGAAACGCGCGTCCTGTGCACGGCGACCTACACCGACGGCGTGCCTCCGTTCCTGCAGGGCAAGGGACAGGCCTGGCTCACCGCCGAGTACTCGATGCTCCCTTCCGCCACCGCGAGCCGCAAGTCGCGCGACCGCAACGGCAAGACCGACGGCCGCTCGATCGAGATCCAGCGGCTCATCGGCCGCTCGCTGCGCGGCGTGATCGACCTGCGCAAGGTCACCGAGCGCACGCTCTGGATCGACTGCGACGTGCTCCAGGCCGACGGCGGGACGCGCACGGCCTCGATCAGCGGGTCCTACGTGGCCCTGTTCGACCTCTTGCGCTCGATGGACCGCGCGCGGCTCCTGCGCGCCTGGCCGCTGCGCTGCCAGATTGCGGCCGTCTCCGTGGGGGTCGTGGGCGGCGAGGTCCTGTGCGACCTCGACTACGACGAGGACAGCCAGGCCGACGTCGATCTGAACCTCGTGATGACGGGCGAGGGCGAGTTCGTCGAGGTCCAGGGCTCGGCCGAGGGCCGACCCTTCGGGCGCGACGCTCTGGCGCGCATGCTCGACATCGGCGAGGCGGCCGTGCGGCGCATCTTCGAGCTGCAGCGCGCGGCGCTCGAGGCCTGAGAGCCCGCGAGCCCGGAGGCCCCCGCGGGTTCGCCCAGCGGACCTCGCTCATGAGCGCGAGGAGGTTCTCGTCCGGATCTCGGAAGAAGGCCATCCATAGTTCGTGGTCGGAGAGCTTCGCGATCCGGTGCGGCCGCGCCTCGAAGACGACGCCGCGGGCCAACAGCGTTTCGAAAGCCGCCTGGAGGTCCGGGACCGCGTAGTAGATGACCGAGCTCCTGTGCTCGGCCCGGGCCCTGGCGGGAGCATCGAGCATCAGCCGGACGCCCGCGCAATCGAAGAAGCAGAGACCAGGCGGGGCCTGGAAGAGGAATCGCATCCCCAGCGTGTCGCGGTAGAAGGCGATCGCCCGCTGGATGTCGCTGACGGGGACCGCGATCTGTCCGATCCGAGTCAGTCCGAAGTTGGCTGCGCTTTGGCCGCTCATGAGAGGTTCCTCTTCGTCTCGCGCCGGGCACGATAACAACGACTCGTCCACCTTCTCTCGTCGTGGTTCTTGGACGGCCCCTCGTATCATGGGCCTATGAGCCCCGTGCCTTGCGCGCTCCTCTCGGCCGCGATCTCCGTGCTCGTCCTCGGCGCCCCGGCCCAGGAACACCAGGCGCGCGAGGACCTCGGCCCGCGCATCGAGGCCGTGCGCGCCAGCGCGAAGGTGCCCGCCCTGGGCGCGGCGCTGCTGACCGTGGACGGCCTCGAGGGCGTGTGGGTCGCCGGGACGCGGCGCGCGGGCGGCGAGGAGCGCGTGACCGCGGACGATCTCTGGCACCTCGGCTCGTGCACGAAGTCGATGACGGCGACGCTGATCGCGCTGCTCGTCGTGCGCGGCGATCTCGCCTGGGACGCCGCCCTCGGGGACCTCCTGCCGGACCTCGCCGAGCAGATGGACCCCGACTACCTCGACGTTACGCTGCTCGAGCTCTTGAGCCACCGCGCCGGGCTGCCGAACGGGCTGAACCGCGAACTCGCCGACCTCGACGAGAGCCTGCCGCTCGTCGAGCAGCGCGCCTGGATCACGCTCGCGGTGCTGAAGCACGCCCCGGTCCATCCGGCGCGCGGCGCCTTCCTGTACTCGAACTTCGACTACGTCGTCGCGGGCCACGTCGCCGAGGTCGTGACGAAGAAGCCGTGGGAGACGCTCATGCAGGAGCTGCTCTTCACGCCGCTCGCCATGACGAGCGCGGGCTTCGGCGTGCCCGGCACGAGCGGTTCGGACGGCCGCTGCGACCAGCCGCGCGGCCATCAGGACGATGGCCAGCCGGTCGAGCCCGGACCGGAGGCCGACAATCCGGCGGCGCTCGGTCCGGCCGGAACGGTGCACGCATCGCTCGCAGATTGGGCCAAGTTCGTCGAGCTCCACCTGAAGGGCTCTCGCGGCGACGTGAAGGTGGGCGAGATCACTCTGACGAAGGAGGCCTTCGCCCGGCTGCACGCGCCCTACGCAGGCCCGGACCCGAAGTACGCGCTCGGCTGGGTCGTCGAGCAGCGCGCCTGGGCCGGCGGCGACGGAACCGCCCTGTGGCACAACGGCAGCAACACGCTCTGGTACTGCGTCGCCTGGCTCGGACCGGGGAACGGCGTCGCGGCGCTGGTGACGACGAACCAGGCGACGCCCGCGGCGAAGGGAGCCACCGACCAGGTGGCGACGCTCCTGATCCAGGAGTTCGAGCGGCGCACGCAGGACGGCGCGAAACGCTGAGGCGCGCCGCGCGCGGCCTTCCGGATCCCATGCGCCTCCTCCTCGCCTCGCAGAACGCGAAGAAGCGCGCCGAGCTCGAAGAGCTCCTGCGCGACCTCGCCGTCGACGTCCTGACGCCCGACACGGTGGGCGGGATCCCGCCGGTCGAGGAGGACCAGCCGACCTTCGCGGGGAACGCGCGCAAGAAGGCGGCGAGCGCCGCGCGAGCGAGCGGGCTGTGGACGCTCGCCGACGACTCGGGCCTCGAGGTCGACGCCCTCGACGGGGCCCCGAGCGTGCGCTCCGCGCGCTACGCCAGCGAGCCCGCCGACGAGGCGCGCAACAACGAGAAGCTGCTCTCCGAACTCGCCGGCGTTCCCCCCGGACGGCGCGGGGCGCGCTTCGTATGCGCGCTGGCCCTGGCGCGCCCGGACGGAACGATCGCACTGGAACTCCGCGGAGAGGTGCGCGGCCGCATCCTGGAGGCCCCGCGGGGCGCCTCCGGCTTCGGCTACGACCCGCTCTTCCTGCCCGACGAACCCGGCCCGGCCGCTGCCGGGCGCTCCTTCGCCGAGCTCTCCGGCGCCGAGAAGGGCGCCATCAGCCATCGCGGCCGCGCCCTGCGCGAGCTCGCGCGGCGCCTGCCCGAGGTCGCCCCGGTCCCGGTGCGGGCCAAGGGCGCCCCGCGAAAGTAGGATCTCCGCCCCGCGCAACGCGCCCCCCCCGTGGAACCCCGCTTCATCCGCAACTTCTCGATCATCGCGCACATCGACCATGGGAAGTCGACGCTCGCCGACCGCTTGCTGGAGGCCTGCGGCGCGCTCGAGAAGCGCGAGATGCACGATCAAGTGCTCGATTCCATGGAGCTCGAGCGCGAACGCGGCATCACGATCAAGGCCAAGGCCGTGACGATCTGGCACGAGCACGAGGGGCGGCGCTACCAGCTCAACCTGATCGACACGCCCGGGCACGTCGACTTCAACTACGAGGTCGCCAAGAGCCTGCAGGCCTGCGAGGGCGCCCTGCTGCTGGTCGACGCCTCGCAGGGCGTCGAGGCCCAGACCGTCGCCAACGCGTACCTCGCGATCGAGAACGACCTGACGATCGTGCCGATCCTGAACAAGGTCGACCTGCCCCATGCGCGGGCGGACGAGATCGCCGAGGAGATCGAGCACTCGATCGGCATCGACGCGACCGACGCCCTGCGCGTCTCGGCCAAGACTGGCCTGGGGGTCGACAGCGTGCTGCGCGCGATCGTCGAGCGCATCCCGGCCCCGAAGGAGAGCCCGGCTGCACCGCTCCGGGCGCTGATCTTCGACGCCCAGTACGACGAGTACCGCGGCATCATCGTGTACCTGCGCATCGTGGACGGCACGCTACGCCGGGGCGAGCGCGTCGAGATGATGGGCGCCGGGGGCGTGTACGAGGCGCTCGAGCTCGGGCGCTACACGCCCCACATGGCCAAGGACGAAGAGCTCGGCGCGGGCGAGGTCGGCTACCTGATCTCGAACATCAAGCAGCTCGGCGACGTCCGCATCGGCGACACGGTGTGCCTGTACAAGGGACCGAAGGTCGAGATGCTGCCCGGTTTCCGCACGCCACAGCACATGGTGTTCGCGGACTTCTACCCCACGAACAGCGGCGAGTACGAGAAGCTGCGCGAGTCGCTCTCGACGCTGACCCTGTCGGACTCCTCGTTCTCCTTCGACCCCGTGACGTCCGAGGCGCTCGGCTTCGGCTTCCGCTGCGGGTTCCTGGGTCTGCTGCACATGGAGATCGTGCAGCAGCGCCTGGAGCGCGAGTACGACATGGACATGATCCAGACCGCGCCGACGGTCACCTACAAGATCGCACTGGCGAGCGGGGAGGAGCGCGAGATCCACTCGCCCGGGCAACTCCCCGAACAGTACGAGCGCTTGCTCGAACCGATCGCGCGCGCCAACATCCTGCTGCCCGCGGAGTACATCGGCGTGATGATGCAGATCTGCTCCGATCACCGCGGGCGCTACGTGCGCCAGGAGTACCTATCCGCGACGCGCGTGCAGCTGGTCTACGACCTCCCGCTGGCCGAGATCATCTACGACTTCTACGACAAGCTGAAGTCGGCGACGCGCGGCTACGGCACGCTCAACTACGACCTCCTGGGCTTCGAGGAGAGCGATCTGGTCAAGCTGCGCATCCTGGTGAACGGGCAGGAGGTCGACGCGCTCTCGAGCATCTGCCACCGAGAGCAGGCCGACTACCGCGGACGGGCGGTGATCAAGCAACTGCGCAAGGAGATCCCGCGCCACCTGTTCGAGATCCCGCTGCAGGCCGCGGTGGGCAGCCGCATCATCGCGCGCGAGAACATCGCGCCGCTGCGCAAGGACGTGACGGCCAAGTGCTACGGGGGCGACGTGACGCGCAAGCGCAAGCTGCTCGAGAAACAGAAGGAGGGCAAGCGGCGCATGCGGCAGGTCGGGAACGTGGACATCCCGCAGAAGGCCTTCCTGGCCGTGCTCGGCGACCGGGAGGCGGCGACGTAGACGTGGCGGAGGCCGAACGTCTCCCGCGCGCTCCCTGGCGCGACAACCTGGAGGCCATGACCATGGCCATCGTCATGGCGCTCGTGCTCAAGATCTTCGTGGTCGAGGCCTACAAGATCCCCACGGGCTCGATGCAGCCCACGCTGATCGGGGACGAGCGCGCCGGGATCCAGGACCGGATCCTGGTCGACAAGCTCTCCTACGCCTTGCGCGATCCGCGGCGCTGGGAAGTGGCCGTGTTCCGTTATCCGCTGAACCGGGCGCAGAACTTCGTCAAGCGCGTGGTGGGCATCGGTCCGGAGGAACTGCGCATCCGCGACGGAGACCTGTGGCATCGCCCCGATTCCGCGGCGGAGTGGCGCATCCTGCGCCGCCCGCGCTCCGTCCAGCGAGACACCTGGAAGAAGCTGGACGCGCTCGCCCCAGAGGCCTCGAGCTGGCAGCCGGAGGACCCGCGCGTGGACTGGGAGTGCACCGCTCGCGCCATCCAAGCCAGTGGCCCGGGGCGGGCGGCCTTCCGCGGAGGAAAAGAAGCGATCGTCGACCTCTATTTCGACGGGTATCCCGAGGCCATCGCGAAGCGCATCTCGCGCGCGCCGCGCGAGTCCGGCGACAATCCCGTGGGCGACCTGCGGGTCGAGGGAAAGATCCGCGCTCGCCCCGGGACGACGCTCTTCACGATCGAGCTCGAGGAGGGCCTCCGGCGCTATCGCTTCGAGATCCCCGGCCCCGCAGCCGCGGCGGGCGAGAGCCCGAGGATCGAGGTCCTGGAGCTCGGGTCGAACGGCTCGGGGGACGGAGCCGCGGCGAGGGTCCTCGCCGCCGAGCCCCTGCGCCTGTCCGCCGAACGAACGCTCACCTTCGGCGCCCAGAACCTGGACGACCTGCTCGAACTCGAGCTCGACGGACGCGTCGTGGCGGCGCTCGAGATCCTGGCCACGAGCGACCAGGACTCGGCCGCGCACCTGGAGCTGACCGGCGACGGGGCAGAACTCGAGGAGCTCATGGTCGCGCGCGACATCTACTACCTGGATCGGGGTGCGTCCGAGGTCGTCGTCCCCCCCGATTGCTACTTCATGTTGGGCGACAACACGCAGGATTCCGCCGACAGTCGCGAGTGGCGCTTCAAGCGCTATCGAACGTCCGATGCTGAAACGCTCGTGCGCGGAGAGGCGCGCGACGGCGAGAACCCGCGCGTCGTGGGCTACGGGGATCCCGACGGCGCCAAGCTCGCCTTCCGCGACGAATGGGGCGAAAGACACTGGATGAAGCTCGCGGAGGCGCGCGAGATCACGCCCGAGGACGCACACTTCGTTCCGCGGGAGCTCGTCCTGGGCCGCGCCCTGGCGGTGTTCTGGCCCATCGATCCGTTCCACGACGTCCTGCGCCTGAAGTGGGTGCGCTGAGCATGAAGACCCCCGGCCCCAAGGAGAAGCGGCCCTGGCGCGAGAACGTCGAGGCGCTCGTGATGGCCATCGTCGTGGCGCTGCTCTTCAAGTTCTTCGTGCTCGAGATCAGCAAGATCCCGAGCGGCTCGATGCAGCCCACGCTCATGGGGAGCACGGAGACCTCGGTCTTCGATCGGATCCTGGTGGACAAGCTCTCGTACCACTACCGCGACCCCGAGCGCTTCGAGATCGTGGTGTTCAAGCATCCGCTCGAACGTTCGCGGGTCATGGTCAAACGCCTGGTGGGCATGCCGAACGAAGAGCTCAAGCTCGAGTTCGGGGACGTGTGGACTCGAGCGGATCCCTCGGCGCCCTGGCAGGTCCTGCGGCGTCCGCCTTCGATACAGGGTCCGATGTGGAAGCGCATCGATCCCCTGGAGCCCTCGCGCTCGAACTGGAGCCTCGTCTCGGGCGGAGAACAATGGAGCCTCCTCGCGCGCGCGGCGCGCGCGAACGGGAGCGGCCGGATCCGTTTCCACGCCGAATGGGACTCGATCCGGGACCGCTACACGGATGGCTACCCCGACGCGTTGCGCGAGGACATCAGCGGAGGCCGTGCGGAGCGCGGCAGTCACCCCGTCGGCGACCTGCGTTTCGAGGGGCGGGTCCGCGCCCACGACGGTCTGCAGGAGTTCGTGATCCACTTGAGCGAGGGCTCCCGCAGCTACGAGTTCCACGTGCCCGGTCCCGCCGCCGCTGCCCAGGCGGCGCCCTCGATCGGGGCCCGCGAAGGCCGGGCGCCGGCCGGATCGGCGCTGGCCGACCCGTGGAGGCTCCCTCCCGGCGCCGCGGTACGCATCGCCGCCGAGAACCTCGACGATCGGCTCGCGCTCGAGATCGACGGCCAGGCCGTGCTCAGCCTCGAGGTCGCCCCCTGCGCGCGCCAGGAGTCGACGGTCGAGCTCGAGGTCTTGGGAGCGGGGGCGGACCTCGACGAGCTGGCTGTCTACCGGGACGTCTTCTACTTCTGGCCGGACCAGGAGGACTCGGTCTGGCAGGTCCGGATCCCCGCACAGCACTACGTGATGCTCGGGGACAACACCCAGGACTCCGCGGACAGCCGCGACTGGGAGTCCGTCACCTACGAGTGGACCGAGGATGGCGAGACCCGCAGGGAGCGCGGGAACTCCCGGCCTCCTGGACTGGAACAACCCAATCCGATCGAGTTCACGAGCGCGGGACCCCTCTTCCTGTCGTTCCGGGACGAATGGGGCGAGCGCCACTCGTTCGCCGGGGAGGCCTCTCGAAAGAGCCCCGGGGGCAACGCGCCGCTCGTCTCGCGCGACCTCCTGCTCGGCCGCGCCTTCGCCGTCTTCTGGCCCCTGAAACCAAGTCGCAAACTCTGGCGCCTGGGCTGGTTGCACTGACCGCCGGCAGCGCCGGATTCCAGGTTGCTTTTCCACAGATCCGGCCACGCTCCCCGGGACCCACCCGCGGGAATGCCTTCTTCGGCGCCGGACAAGTCCCAAGGGGGAGAATCCAGGCCGATCCCACGGTCTCTCATCCCCAAACTCCTTGTGCTGCTTGAAGTTGGACGGGGGATCCAAGGAGTCGAAAGACCGCTTTCGGCACCGCTCATGGGCCGAGAGTCCCGTTCCGGAGGCGGGACGACCTCGAAGGGTTCACGTGCTCTCCACGAGTTCTCCACAGCCCGCCCACCTCGAAATGGACCTGGAGGCGGCGCCGCGGAGGGCGAAGCCTGCGACGACCTGGGGAGGAGCGAAAGCAGGTCCGCGTACACTGCAGGGATGAGCGTGCGCCCGGCGGCGACCCATCCAGATGCCCTGCTCGAGGCTCGAGGGCTCGTGAAGTCCTACCGCGGCCGGAGGGTCGTGGACGGAGTCTCCTTCCACGTGTCCTCGGGCGAAACGGTCGGACTCCTCGGCCCCAACGGGGCGGGGAAGACGACGAGCTTTCGCATGACCGTCGGACTCGTCCCCGCCGAAGCGGGCGAAGTCTGGCTGGGCGGGCGGGAGTGCTCGCGCATGCCGATGTTCAAGCGCGCGCGGCTCGGTATGGGCTATCTGCCCCAGGAACCGAGCATCTTCCAGCGCTTGAAGGTGCGCGAGAACCTGCTCGCCGTGCTCGAGGCCACGCCCCTTTCGCGCCGCGAGCGACTCGCGCGCGCGGACGAGATCCTCGCCGAGCTCGATCTGTCCCACCTCGCCGGGGCCATGGCCGACACCCTCTCGGGCGGCGAGCGGCGCCGGCTCGAGATCTGCCGCGCACTCGCCAGCGATCCCAAGATCCTGCTGCTCGACGAGCCCTTCGCGGGAGTGGATCCGATCGCCGTCGAGGAGATCCAGGCCATCATCGCCGACCTGCATCGGCGCAACATCGGCATCCTGATCACGGATCACAACGTGCGCGAGACCCTCGAGACCACCGATCGCGCCTACATCATCCACCAGGGACGGATCCTGCGCGAAGGCACGGCGAAGGAACTCATCAGCGATCCGCGCGTGCGCGAGGTCTATCTCGGCAAGAGCTTCGAGGCTCCCGCGCGCGGGGTCACGGCGGAGGAGGAGCGGGAGCTCGGCGAGCTCTAGGCTGCGCCCTCCATCTTCGATCGCGGGCCTCTCCGCGCGACCCAGCTTGTCGGTCGCCGGGCAGGGGGCTATCCTACCCGCCCTTTTTCCCACGGGAATGCGGCCTTTCGCCGCTCCCGAAAGCCTGCCAATGAACATCGTCGCCTGCCTCAAGCGGGTCCCCACCACCGATCTCGTTCCCAAGGTCGGCGCCGACGGGAAATCGATCGACGCCGCCGGCGTCCAGTACATGACTTCGTTCTACGACGAGATCGCCGTGGAAGAAGCCCTGCGCACGAAGGAGAAGCTCGGGGGCGAGGTCATCGCCTTGACCCTCGGACCGAGCGACGCCTCCAAGGAGGTTCGCGAATGCCTGGCGAAGGGTGCGGACCGCGGCATCGTGCTCGTCGACCCGGCCTGGTCGGATCGGGACGCCTACTCGACGGCCCTCGCCCTGAAGCAGCAGGTCGAGACGCTCGGCGCCAAGCTCGTCTTCTGTGGTCGAGTGGCGACAGATCGAGACCAAGCCAGCGTGGGCCCGATGCTCGCCACGCTGCTCGGCTGGGCCTGCGTCAGCGACGTGATCGCGCTGGAGATCTCGGGCGACGCGGGAACCGCCAAGCGCGAGGCGGACGGAGGGATCGAGACCTACGCCTTCTCGCTTCCCGCGGTGATCACCTGTCAGAAGGCCCTCAACGAGCCGCGCTACGCCGGCCTCAAGGGCATCATGGCGGCCAAGAAGAAGCCGGTGGAGGAAGTCCCCTGCCCGAACCCGGGGAACCAGGTGGAGACCCTATCCCTCGCCCCGCCTCCGGCGCGGAAGGCCGGACGCATCGTGGGCGAAGGGGTCGCGGCGGTTCCCGCGCTGATCGAGGCCCTGCGCAGCGAAGCCAAGGTGATCTAGGGAGAGCGCCATGAGCACCGTCCTCGTCTTCGTGGAACACCTCGATGGCAACCCCAAGCGCGGCGGCCTGGAAGCCCTGGGGGCCGCGCGCTCGATCTCCGAGAACGTCGTGGCCGTGCTGGCCGGAGCGGGCGCCGAGCTCGCTCCCGCGCGCCTCCAGGGCGCGGCGAAGGCCGTGGTCCTCGTCGGCGACGCATCGAGTCCCGATGCCTGCGCCGTCGCGCTCGCCGCCGTCGCCAAGTCCGAAGGCGCCCGAGCCTTCCTGGCCTTGGCCACCTCGACCGGACGGGATCTCGCCCCGCGCGTCGCGGCGCTGCTCGGCTCGTCCCTGCTCTCGGACTGCACGGGACTCGAGCGGAACGGGGACTCCTTCGTCGTCGTGCGTCCCTGGCTCGCCGGCAAGGTGATCGCACGCCAGCGCTCGAGCTCCCCGGTGCTCTGCGCGACCCTGCGGCGCAACGTCTTCGGACCCGCGAGTGGCGGCCCCCCCGGGAGCGTCGTCGCGGGCCCCGCGATCGGCACGGGCAAGGCGAAGCGCACCGCGCTCGAGGCGAAGGGGAGCGGGAAGCTCGACGTCGCGGAAGCCTCGGTGGTCATTTCCGGTGGACGAGGACTGCGGGAGTCGCGGCACTTCAAGCTGATCGAGGACCTCGCCTCGGCCTTCGGCAACGCGGCCGTCGGCGCGAGCCGAGCCGTCGTGGACGCCGGCTGGCGGCCGCACGGCGAGCAGGTCGGCCAGACCGGGAAGACCGTCTCGCCGCAGCTCTACGTGGCGATCGGCATCTCCGGAGCGATCCAACACCTCGCCGGGATGAAGACCGCGAAGGTCATCGTCGCCATCAACAAGGACCGGGAGGCACCGATCTTCAAGGTGGCCGACTACGGCGTCGTCGGTGATGCCTTCGAGATCGTTCCGGCCCTGACCGCGGAGATCCAGAGGATCCGCTCCCAGGGCTGATTCCCCCGCGGGGATCGGAGCTCTCCCTCGACCGCCGAGGCGGGGGGAGACGCGGCTACGTCACACCGTTACCGGCGCGGCGCATGATGTCGAGCAGGCGCGTCGCGCGCTCGCCCAGGCGCTGGCCGGAGGACTTCACCTCGTCCTGGAGGCCCTCCAGCTCCTGGGAGGCCAGGAGCACCCGCTCGTTCTTGCGTTCCATCTCGGCGAGGCACTGTCGTAGCTCTTCCGCCTCGTGCTCCTTCTGCTCCAGGAGAGCCTGCGTCGCTCGCAGCGCCTCCTCGGTCTGCCGCTTCTCGTCGTCCAGGGAGTGATGGGCCAGGTCGCGTTCGCGCAGGGCGTTCTCCACGGAACGGATGCGCTCGCGGCTGTGATCGGCGAAGTCGATCATCTCCCGCTGATGGCGCGTCTCGAGCTCGACGCGCGCCATCTCCGATTCGCGCAGCCGGTCCTGGAGCTTCTCCAGGACCCGTCCGTGGGTGGACGAGAGCTCCAGGATCTCCTCGGCGTTCTGCCGAGCGCGCTCCTCGCCCTGGAGCCGTAGCGTCTCGCGCTCCGCTTCGAGGTCCTTGCGCTCGGCCTCGCGGGCGGCGTCGGCATCGGCGAGCAGTCGGCGCTGGCGTTCCTCCAGCTCGCGACGCTCCTCCTCGACGCCCTCCCACTTCGCCCGCAGGTCCTGCAGTTCGCCTCGAACCCCGTCCCGCTCGTCTTGGAGGCTGGCCCGCGCCTTCTCCAGTTCCTGACAGAAGGCCTCCAGCTCGAGGATGCGCGCGGTTTGCTCGGCGATCTCGCGACCGTGGACTCGGCGGACGTTCTCCCGGGAGCCCTCGAACTCGGCTACCAGAGCGCGCAGCTCCTCGACCCGGCCCTCGAGTTCTTCCCGGAACTCCGTTTCCGGAAACGCATCGCATCGTTGGACCGCCTCGGCGAGCCGAGCCTCGAGGTCGCGCACCCGCGCCTCTCCGTCGGCCAGCGAGCGCAGGAGCTCCTGCTCGCGACGCTCGCGAGCTACCTGGATCTGGACGCACTGATCCTCGGCGGAGCGCAGGCGTCCCTCGAGGAAGGACAGACGCTGCGTGGCCTCGCCCTGAACGCGCTGCAGCAGTGCCTGAGTCTGGGACATCTCCGCGCGCGCGGCTCCCAGGCCGCGGAGCTGGAGTTCCAGCTCGGCGACCCTCCTCTGCGCGCCCGCGAGCTGAGCTTTGAGGGCTTCCTCGCGGTCCGGCGCCGGAGTCCATCGTGCCGAGGACTCGTGCGCCGTCCTCTCCGCTGCCCCCCGGAGCTCGTGGCGCGTTCGCTCCAGCTCGGCCTCGAGCGAGCGGATCCGTTCCAGGTCGGTGCTGGAGGTCCCCGGGGAAGCGGAATGGCCCTGCAGGTATCCGAGGTGCTCGGCCAGCTTGCCGGAGAGCGATTCCGCTGCCTGGCGTGCGGCACCGAGTTCCTGGTTCAAACGCTCCACGGCCGGCCGGGCCGTGGAGAGCTTCGCCTTCAGGCCGCGCACGTCGGCGACGTCGGCGGACAGAGCCATGTGAACGCTCTGGATCCTGCGACTCGCCAGGATGATGCGGCGGCGCCAATCGCGCTCTTCCAAGCGCTCGAGGCGTCGATGGCTCCAGCGCTCCAGCAAGGAGCGCAACAAAGATCGGTGGAGGAGTCCGCCCATGGGCTGCAGTTGGTCCTTCGGTGCGAGAGCCCCGACACCCCGTGCGACGCCCCCGCGCGGAGTCTCCCGGCTCCGGTCCCCCTGTTTCGGGTTCGTGAGACGGCGTTCCGAAGGGAAGTTCCTTCCGCGGAAGAAACGCCCGTGCTCACCAGCGATGGTAGGCGGGATGGCCCTCCTTCACCGCCACGAACACGCCCCGGCAGGTGCAGGTGACCTTCCCCTTTGCCTCGAGCGTCGCTTCGACCACGGCCTTGTTCGGGGAGGACTCGACCACGCGCGCCCTCAGGGTCACGCTCCCATCCGTCGGCGTGGGCTTCTTCAACTTGACGTGGAACTCGGCCGTGACCGTGCAGGGCGGCAACTCGAGCCCGTTCCGGTTCATGAGGTGCCAGGCCGCCGTCCAGTTCGAGTGGCAATCCAGCAAGGCGCCGCAGATCCCGCCGTTCAGCATGCCCTCGAAGGCTTCGTGGTGCGTCTCGGGCTTCCACGTGCAGACGACCTCGTCCTCCTGAGGGATGCTCTTGATGCGCAGGCCCTGCTCGTTCGCGGGACCGCACCCGAAGCATCGGTTCCGGGGAGCGAAGCGATCCTGGAGGCTCTGGGACATCTCGCGTTCCTACTCTGGTTTGCGCGCGGCGGCGCCGACGACGATCGGTGAGAAGAAGAGGGAGGTCGGGTCGCCCTTGCGCGCTTCCCATTCCTCCAGGAAGAGCCGGCGTTCCTCGACGGTGAGCGCTCCGGCCTGGACCATGCCGGCGCTGTGGTAGGGAAAGAAGGCGTCCGCCCAGCGGAAGGCGGGCGTGTCCGGCGCCCCGGCCAGGACGTAGGGACGGAGGAGGAAGGGCTCGAATCCCGCCTCGACGAAGTGGCGCTCGATGCGTCCCATCACGAAGGCATCGCCGCCCTTCGATGCGTAGAGCGAACGCGTCGCACGAACGACGGCCCGGAACCCCTCGCTCTCCGGGAAGAGCGAGATCCCCTCGTGGTTGTAGTCGAACACGGCCAGGATCCCGCCCGGCCGCAACCACCGCCCGAAGTGGCGCAAGAGCTCGGCGGGACGAGGCAAGAAGGACAGCACCCAGCGCAGGAACACGAGATCTTGCGAACCCGGTTCGAGCTCGAGCTCCTGCAATCGCGCTCGTACCGCGCGCACGTTCGACCAACCGCGTCCTCGAGCCGTGGATTCGAGCTCGGCGATCCAGCGCGGCGATTCGTCGACGCCGGTGACCAGGCCCGTGGGGCCGACTCGATCGCACAAGGACTCGATCACGTGGCCGGGGCCGCAGCCGAGATCGAGCGCCTTGGAGCCGGGAAGGAGATCGAGGCCTGCCAAGAAGTCCTCGGTCGGCCCGCGCCAGACGCGACTCTGGAGTTCGAGCCGCTCGAGCTCGTGGTCGCTCGTCCCGAGGACGTATTCGCTCATGTCCGGATTCCGCTGGAGTCGCGGGGAACGTTCCTGGCACTCCGGCCTCCCGCCCGGCCGGCCGGCCTCCGATAGTATGGGGACCCTATCACGGGGGCGTCCCCTGCGTCCCTCGGACCCCGAGCATGGAGCCCAGTGCCGCGCCGTTCGAACCCGATTGCCGGAACCGCCATGCTCCGGTGAGTTCCGAAGCACACGTCCACCCGCGCGTTCCGCACCACCTCCACCCTTCTCCACACACTCATTCGGTGCACGGGGTGGAAGGGCACCGGCCCTTGCAGCGCAGGGCTCTGCTCACCTCGATGGTGCTCACGGCCGCGGCCATGCTGCTCGAGATCGCCGGAGGTCTCCTGACGGGCAGCCTGATGTTGCTCTCCGACGCGGTACACATGTTGAGCCACGCGGTGGCCCTGGCGGTGAGCTACCTCGCGATCTGGATGGCGGCGCGCCCGCGCACGCCGCGATCGCACTACGGACTGTTCCGCGCCGAGATCCTCGCTTCTCTCCTGAACGGGTTCGGCTTGTTCGCCCTCTGTGGATGGATCGTGGGCGAGTCGATCCTCCGACTACGGACCCCCACCCCGATCCACGGCCTCGAGATGCTCGTGGTGGCAGCGATCGGGTTGGTGATCAACCTGGTCACGGCCTGGATCCTGGCCCGCTCGGGCGCCGAGGATCTGAACACTCGGAGCGCGCTGCTCCACATGATCGGAGACCTCCTGTCCTCCGTGGTCGTGGTCCTGGGCGGACTGGTCTTCCTCGCGACGGGATGGTCCTGGCTCGACCCGGCCCTGAGCCTGTTCGTGGCGCTCCTGATGCTGATCTGGTCGATCGGGCTCGTTCGCTCCTCTTGCAGCGTTCTCCTGGAGCGCGCTCCGGAGTACGTCGAACCCGACGAGGTCCTACGGGCCCTGAGAGCCGAACCGGGAGTGCTCGACGTGCACGATCTCCACGTCTGGGAGATCACGAGCGGCTACATCTGCCTCACGGCCCACGTGGTGGTGGACGACGCCCCCGTATCGGAGACGGTCCTGCTCAGGGAGTCCCTGTGCGAGCTCCTGTGGAAGCGATTCCGCGTCGCCCACGCGACCTTGCAGCTCGAGGCCGGGATCTGATCGCGGATCCCGTGCACGGAACGGGTGGGGCACACTGGATTCGAACCAGTAACTTCCACGCTGTGAAGGTCTTCTCGAACCACCGTCTCCGAGCAGCGTAACCCTGGGGATTCAGCCAACTTGCGTGACCCAAGCGAGGATCTTCCGCAGTCGCAAGAGGTCGCGTGGAGTCGCGCTTCTTGGCGCCTACCGGCGAGGTGTCGCGCGAAAGGTGTGGGGTCCACGCGTGCTCGCCGTCTTCTTGCTTGACTCCGCTGCTTCGCGGGTCACACCGCTCGCGGATGGTGAACTTCGGCAAGGTACATCACGCGTGACACGGCTCCCCTGCGCGACACCTCGACAACCGTCTCGAGATAATCGCGCTGACTCTCGAGATCAGCAGCCCTCGAGATCTGTTCGAGCTCTGCTCGATGCGCCTGCATCGTCGCCAGCCTGCCGTTGGCGTTCTCGAGCACGCTCCTGGTTTGATCCTCGGTCTCGATCAGGCGAAACCCTGCGGATTCGAGCAACCTTTCGTTCCATCCCACGGCAACGAACTGGGTGTATCCGTGGACGCTTCGTTCATGCACCTCCTCGTTCGAGACAGAACCGGTCAGGACGCCGGCATCCGTGAACAAGAACCTTCCCCCCAGCGGCAGCAATCTCGCGACCTCGCGGAAGAGCTCCAGGCGGTCGCGAAGATGGAGTACCACGTCCAGCGACATCGCCGCGTCGAACGAGCGAGACTCGAACGGAAGCGGCTCGTTGAGATCGGCCTCTCGAAGCGAGAGCAGGGCATCGATGCCGAGCGAAGCAGCACGCGCCTGCCCGACTCGGGGGCCGATGGGCTGAGCTCCACTCCGGTGCCACGACACCCGATGGTGGCGAGGACGAAGGTGAGCGGGCCGCAGGGCCCGCAGCCAAGATCGAGAAACCGACTGGAAGGCAACAGCCCGAGGCGCCGGATGTATTCGCGCAGTTCCTCGGCGCCGACCCAGGAGTGCTGCCCGATGTCTTCGCCGTAGGCTTCGCGCCGAAGCTGACGCATCAACGGCGAGTCGAACTCCCGATAGAAGGTCTCGTAACCCTCCGCCGTCGACTCCTTGGAAGGTTCCATACGGCGCCTCCTAGTGTTTCTTCCTCGAAATAGATGCAATATTGATTGGGCGGGTGTAGCTTGAGCGCATGCGAACCACGGTACCGTTGAAAGTGACGCCCTCCGCACGCAAGCAACTCGAAACGCTTCTCACCAAGAGAACACGAGCGCAAC
>Ga0247727_10002047_pt1 | contig 46697 bp, 47 predicted proteins | sample WisWelCaveWW1625_FD_202498 | JGI IMG/M metagenome (GOLD analysis project Ga0247727, IMG submission 202498) | Biofilm microbial communities from Wishing Well Cave, Virginia, United States - WW16-25 | ecosystem: Environmental > Aquatic > Deep subsurface > Groundwater > Cave microbial mat | place...
ACGAGCAAATCGAGAAGTTACGACTCTCCGCGACGAGTTCGCTGCTGTCACGGCGCGACGTGATCGTGGTTGCCAGCGTGTCGTGCATCTATGGGCTCGGTTCGCCGGACGATTATTTCGCGATGATGGCGATGCTCAAGACCGGTAACGAAATGTCCCGCGACGATCTGCTGCGCAAACTCGTGGACATGCAATATAACCGGAACGACGTCGAGTTTACGCGCGGCAACTTCCGTGCGCGTGGTGATACGGTTGAGGTTTGCCCCAGTTACACGGAGGAAGCCGTCCGCATTGAATTCAACGGCGACCGGATCGAACAGATTACACGGTTTGATCCGCTGACCGGCCACAAGATCGAGACGGTCGATACGTTCTCAATCTATCCGGCCAAGCACTGGGTCATGCCCTACGAGAAGGTCGCCTCCTCAATTGACGTCATCAAGGCGGAGATGGCCGAGCGCGTTGCCTGGTTTGAACAACACGGCAAGTTGGTCGAGGCCCAGCGAATTCATTCGCGCGTGATGTACGACATGGAGATGATGAAGGAGATGGGCTTCTGCTATGGCATCGAGAATTACTCGCGCCACCTCAGCGGTCGCGCCGCGGGCGAACGCCCGTTCACGCTGATTGATTTCTTCCCGGACGATTACCTGCTCATCATTGACGAATCGCACGTCACCGTCCCGCAAATCGGCGGGATGTACGCCGGCGACCGGTCGCGCAAGACGACACTCGTCGAACATGGGTTCCGGTTGCCCTCGGCCCTCGACAACCGGCCACTGAATGCCGCCGAGTTCGACAATCTCATCAACCAATGCACCTTCGTCTCCGCAACGCCCGGCCCGTACGAACTCAGCAAGAGCGCGGTCGTCGCCGAGCAAATCATTCGCCCGACCGGCCTCGTTGATCCCACCGTGACCATCAAACCGCTCAAGGGCCAGATTGACAATCTCATCGAGCAATGCCGGGCGCGCGCCGAGAAACACGAGCGCGTCCTCGTCACGACGCTCACGAAGCGCACGTCCGAAGACCTCGCCGATTATCTCCGCGAGGTTGGCATCCGCGTGAAATATCTGCACAGTGAAATCGACGCCATCGAACGCGTCGAGGTGTTGCGTGGTTTACGCGCTGCCGATTTCGATGTGCTCGTCGGCATCAACCTGCTCCGCGAAGGCCTCGACCTGCCGGAAGTCTCGCTCGTCGCCATCCTCGACGCCGACAAGGAAGGCTTTCTCCGGTCGGCCACCTCGCTCATCCAGACCGCCGGTCGCGCCGCGCGCCACATCAACGCCGAAGTCATCCTCTACGCCGACGTGATGACCAACTCGATCAATAAGTTCCTCGAAACAACCGAGTACCGGCGCACGAAGCAACTCGCCTACAACAAAGAGTACAACATCACGCCCAAAAGCGTGAAGCGTGAACTGCAATTGAGTCTTGCCGAGTTGACGAAGGCCAAGGAAGTCGAAGCCAGCGTCGTCAAAGAATCGCCGGGCGGCTACCGTACCGCTGAGTTGCTGCTCGAACTCGACAAAGAAATGATCGAAGCTGCCGAGAACCTGCAATTCGAGAAAGCCGCGATCATCCGCGACCAAATTGCCGAGTTGAAGAAGGGTACCGAACCATTGCCGGCCAGGCGCGAAGTGAAATACGACCGGAAACTCAAGACGAACGTCGTGAAACGAAGCCGACCGGCAAAGACGCGATGACCACGCTTCCGCCAGAACTCATCGCGAACGTCGTCCGCGCCGCTCTCGCCGAGGACATCGGCGCCGGCGACATCACGACGGAGTCCGCGATACCGGCTGAGGCTAGGGCTGAGGCGTACATCATCGCGAAAGAACCGTGCGTTGTCGCCGGTCTGCCACTGGTCGAAGCCGTGTTCGCTGGTGTGCGTGTGAAACTTCTGGCCGCGGACGGCGATGTCATCGAAGCCGGCACGCGCGTCTGTACTCTGGCCGGCTTGGCGCGGGCGATCCTTACCGGAGAACGCGTGGCACTAAACTTCTTGCAACGACTCAGCGGCATTGCCACGCTCACGCGGCAATTCGTGGACGCGATTGCCGGTGCGAAGGCGACGATTCTCGACACACGCAAGACGACGCCGACGTTGCGCGCGTTGGAGAAGTATGCCGTGGCGATGGGCGGTGGTCAGAATCACCGGATGGGCTTGTATGACGCCGTGATGATCAAAGACAATCATCGCGCGTTGATATCGCGTCTTGGCGACGCTGTTGCTGCCGCCCGACAAAGCCATCCGCACGTGCCGGTCATTGTGGAAGCCGATTCGCTCTCGCAGGTCGAAGAAGCGCTTGCCGCGAGCGCGAATCACATCCTGCTCGACAACATGACGCTCGATGAGTTGCGCGAGGCCGTCGCGCTCGTGGCCGGCCGAGCAAAAACCGAGGCCAGCGGCGGCATTCGTCTCAATACGGTTCGCGCCATCGCCGAGACCGGCGTGGATTACATCAGCGTCGGTGCACTGACGCACTCCGCGCGCGCGGTGGACTTCTCGCTGGAGGTTGCGCCGTGAGATGGTTGTTTTCACTTTTGTTGGTCGGCAGCGCGTGGGCCGGTGATCTCACGAAACTGAGCGACGTTCGGCTTGTGGAGAATCCGTCGAACGATGGCGACAGTTTCGTCGTGCTCGCCCCGCTCGGAGCGGGGCAGGCCGGTGAGAGGCAGTTGCATCTGCGCTTGTACTTCGTGGATTGTCCGGAATCGGTCGCGACAACGGACGCCGATGCGAAGCGCGTGCGCGAACAGGCCCGGTACTTCGGCATTACCGACGCGAAGAAGGTTTTCGAGTTCGGACGCACCGCGAAAGAGTTCACGACCAACGCACTGGCGCAGCCGTTCACCGTGTACACGGCCTTTTCCAGCGCGCTCGGTCGTTCGCCCGGCGGGCGCATCTATGCGTTTGTCATCACGGCGGATGGACGCGATCTCGGCCGGTTACTTGTCGAAACCGGTTTTGGCCGAGCGCACGGCTCGAAGCGCATGGGGCCGACCGGCGCGAGGGCCCGCGACATTCAAGTCGAGCTTCAGGACGTCGAGTCGGAGGCGATGGTGGCGCGACGCGGGATCTGGGCAGCGACCGATCCACTGGCGATCTCCCGGTTGCGTGAAGAACAGCGCGCCGAAGACCGCGAAATCAAGGAACTGCTGCGCGAGTCTTCCGGCAAGCACGTTGCCCCGGCATCCGTGGACCTCAACACCGCCGACGCGCGCGACCTGCAATCCATCCCCGGCATTGGTCCCGTGTTGGCATCGCGCATCATCGCCGCGCGTCCGTATAAAACGGTGGACAGTCTGCTGCGCGTCACCGGCATCGGACCGCGATTGCTCGACAAGATTCGGCCGTACCTAGTCGTCAGACCGGCCGCCGAGCCGGCGAAGGTCAGTGCAACGGTCAAGTAGCGGGTGCCCTCATGCATTCGGCGCTGGCGGCGGAGCTTTGGTTGAAATGATCTGGGGAGCCGATCCGGCGGCAATCTTTCTAACGACGTACTGATCCTTCAGCCATATTACGCCGCACACGATAGATGCTTTCGTCGCCCAGAATACTGCGCCGCCGGCAATGAGTGACGCGAGAGCGACGAGGTAGAACAAACCCAACTTGTACCAGTTCCCAGGAGCAAAATAGCTTATGACTTGGGGTAGAAGCGATTCGTTCACCGGTATCAAGCAGACGGTCACGAGTGCGAGGCTCAGTGCGAACAGAATACTAAGCGTGCCGTTGACGGCCGACAGTGCGGCACCTCCTTGTGCGCAGGCAATGATCCGGTGTGAGGCGCGCGTTGAACGCGGCGCGATGGCCGCGATAATGAAGCCACCGAGCCACACCATCCACATTGGCAGGACAAAAAGACTGTAGAACGGCTTTAGAATGACAACGGTGATTGCAAATGGAGTAGAAAAACCTGGATCCATAACCTGAGTCGCCTTCACGAGCACGCTCTCTCCGATGCCGACGATTATCCGACCGCCGAGCGCGAGCTCCAAGGCCATGTCTGACCAAAATCCGCAGCGGATGGCAAATGACGCCAAGTCACCCGCGTCGAGGTTGGCCGTGGTGTCACGTCGCCAACGGAGAGCCCGAAACGCAGCCCATGGAAGGACGCATCCCACACCCATCAGTCCAATCATCCATTCCTTCGGAACCTTGGGCAAGATGCTCAGCATTCCCAGCAGTGGAAAACCTAGCCAGAGACACAAGAGCGTGATTGAGCCGACGATTCGCGGGATTCCTAAGCCTGACCTGATCGGTGCGCGTCGCAGTGAACGCCATTGAAGCCGGAGGGATCGAAACAGCAAAGTCAGAAGAAGGGCTCCGCAAGTGTACGCGATCCACTGCACCAGACTCTTAAAGGCGGGACCAAACATGAGCGCCGCGCCAGCGCCAATCGTCCAGGTTGCTGCGCCGAAGAAAATGTCCGGCAGTTCCGGCCATCCTAGTGTTGGTCGATCCGAAACAGGTCTTCCAGCAACGCGACGGGCGATGAGCCAGCCGATCCCAATTAGAAGAATCGCTCCCGCGTAATGGCTGCCAGCAGTGTGTTCCACAGCCGGTGCGATGTAATTCGCGAGGAGGGGTGACTTGGTCGTCGGATGTTGCGTCGCCACCCAATCATAGAATTGGGCATTCGACCAGATCGCGGTAATCGGCGCATAGATACCCGCAAAGAAGGCGAACGCGAACGCCATCACCGCATTGCCTCGTTCAAGCCGATCACGGATGAAACGCCTTCCCAGCACGACCGAAGCAAGAAACCCGATGACCGCACCCAGCGCGAGCAAACCGACCTGCCACACGTGGATAACATCGGGACTGATTCGAGCTAGGAGTGCGACGCCGAACGCCAACAGCCAAGCGGCAAAGCCCACGACAATGCTGCGAAACGTGGTTGGCACGTCGAACTTGTAACGACTCCGAGTACTGTGGTCAATACCGGCCGCGTACGTTCGCTTGTTCAGAAAGCACGCCTACGCTAGACTCGAAGGCACATGAACACCGGCACCGCCATCCTCGAGACATTTTATCAAGCGGCCGGCCAGTTCGTGTCGGGCGATCAACTTGCGAGCGCGTTGAAGCGACCGGCCGGCGCTATCGCCGGCGAGATCAACGAACTCCGGCAACTCGGCTACAAGATCGAGTCGCATCCGCATTTTGGTTACCGGCTCCTGGAATCACCGGATCGTCTCACGGGGGATGACATCCGCGCTCAACTCAAGAGTGAGATCATCGGCCCGGAGATTCTCGTGTTCGATGAGACCGCTTCGACGAACGACATCACCCAACATCTCGCCCGCAACGGCGCGCGCGAAGGTCTGGTCGTGTTCGCCGAATCGCAGACGCGGGGCCGCGGCCGGCATGGCCGCGTGTGGGCGTCGCCGCGCGGAAAAGGGCTTTGGTTTTCCGTGCTGCTGCGGCCGGCATTTCCGCCGCGAGCGGCGCAACGGATCACCGTGGCGGCAGCCGTCGCCGTTGCGAGGGCGGTGCGTCGCGTGACCGGAGAGGATGCGCGCATCAAGTGGCCGAACGACGTGACCATGCGCGACCAGAAAATTGCCGGCATCCTGACCGAGCTTCATGCCGAGGCGGACGAGATTCTGTTTGCGATCCTCGGCGTCGGCATCGATGTGAATTGCACGCGCGAAGAATTGCCGGACATTGCAACGTCGCTGCAGATCGAAACCGGCAAGCCACACGACCGGACGGCACTCGCCGCGGCGGTGTTGAGCGAGTTGGACGATTGCTACCAGGCGGCGCTGACGGAGTTCGAACGCGTCAGCGACGAGTGGGCTGGTTTGTGTACGACGCTCGGACGCCAGATCGTTGTCACGATGGGTTCCCGGCGAATCGAAGGCCACGCTCAAGCCTTGGACGGTGACGGCGCGTTGCTGCTGCGTCGCGACAACGGCCAGATCGAGCGCATCCTCGCCGGCGACGTGACGGTGGAGCGCGCATGACGGCGCTCCTGATCAACGCGAACAACACGAACACGACGTTCGCGCTGGCAAACGAGCGGCGCATTCTGCGCGTGAAAACAATGCCGACAACCGCGATTAGCGGCATTCCATTCCGTCCGGCGACTTACAACTCAGCCGTGCTGGCTTCTGTCGTGCCGTCCGCCACACGGAAGTTGCGGCGATATATGTCAGTGACATCTATCATCGTCAATGCGGGCGCGGACTTGGGAATCGGCATCCGCTATCCCCAACCGAAACAGATTGGCGCCGACCGGCTGGCGAACGCGGTGGGGGTCGTGCAGTTGTACGGCGCGCCGGCCATCGTCGTGGATTTCGGCACGGCGGTGACGTTCGACATCGTCAACGCGCGACGCGAATACATCGGCGGCGTGATCGCGCCCGGCCTCGCGTCGGTGACGGATTACCTATACCAACGCACGGCGTTGTTGCCGCGCATCACGCTGGCGGAACCCCGGTCGGCTGTCGGCAAGAGCACGGAGGAGGCGATGCGCGTCGGCGCGGTCGTGGGTTACCGTGGACTCGTGAAGGAGATTCTGGCGGTGCTGCGTCGCGAAGCCGGCATGCGGAAAGCAATTGTCGTGGCGACCGGCGGCTACGGCGACCTGATCGCGAAGAAGATACCGGAGATCGAGCACGTAAATCCGATGTTGACCCTCGAAGGGCTGCGGTTTATCTACCTGCGCAATTACTGTGAATCGCATTGACCAAAAATTTCGCGCCTTGCGCGCGGCCGGGCAGAAGGGATTCATCGCCTACATCTGTGCCGGCGACCCGAACTTGCCGGCGACGGCGAAGTTGGCGCGCGCCTTCGAAGTGGCCGGCGTGGATGTCCTGGAGCTTGGCGTGCCGTTCAGCGATCCGCTGGCGGACGGCGTGGTGAACCAACTCGCCGCCGAACGCGGGTTGCGGAGCGGCACGACGTTGCGCGGTGTATTGAAGACGGTGGCCTCGCTGCGGCGCGCGGGTTGCCGGGTGCCGATTGTGTTGTACGTGTATTTCAACGTGGTGCATCGGTACGGATTGAAGCGGTTCGTGGTGGATGCCGCGCGCGCCGGCGTGGACGGGGCGCTGGCGTTGGATTTGCCGCCCGAGGAAGCGGCGGCCTACGAGTCGGCGATGAAGCGTGCCGGCTTGCATCCGATTTACCTTGTCGCGCCGACGACGCCGGAAACGCGCATCCGCGAGATTGCCCGGCACGCGAGCGGGTTCATTTACTACGTCTCGCGTGAAGGCGTGACCGGGATGCAGAAGGCGCTCGCGCCGGCAGTGACGAAGCATGTCGCGTCCATTCGCCGGTACTCGAAGCTGCCGGTCGCGATTGGTTTTGGCATTTCAAATCCCCGGCAGGCGGGCGTGGCGGCGCGGAGTGCAGATGCGGTCGTCGTCGGTAGCGCGATTGTGAATCAGATTGGCCGGGGGCGCAGTGTGAAACAGGTGGTGCGATTCGTCGCGTCGATGGTGAAGGCGGTCAAGCGCGCATGAACTGGGCGGTCATCATGGCCGGTGGTTATGGCGAACGATTCTGGCCGATGAGTCGGCGGAAACGCCCGAAACAACTGCTGCCGATTGTCGGGCGCAAGACGATGATCCAGCAGACCGTCGAGCGTTTGCTGCCGATTGTGCCGGCATCGCGGATGATGGTCGTGACGCAACGCGAGCAGGTGGCGCTGGTGCGGAAACAGTTGCCACGCGTCAAACACATCGTGGCGGAGCCGATGGGCAAGAATACCGCGCCGTGCATTGCGTTGGCGGCGGCAATCATCGGCAAACACGACCCCAACGCCGTGATGGCGGTCGTGCCGGCGGACTCGTGGATTGGTGACGATGAAAAATACCGGCGCGTCGTCGGCGATTCGCTGGCGATGGCGGCGCAACGTGACGTGTTGATCACGATCGGAATCCAGCCGACATCAGCGCATACCGGCTACGGTTACGTGCAGGTCGGCGCTGCGATTAGCGACCGGTTTTGGAAGGCGCGGCGGTTCGTCGAGAAACCGGACCGCGCGACGGCGGAACAATTCCTCGCGAGCGGCGATTACCGGTGGAATGCCGGGATGTTTGTGTGGTCGTTGCGCTCCATCGGCGCCGCGTTTCAGAAATACCGGCCGGAAATGTGGGCGGATGTCCGGTCCCTCACACGCATTTACCCGGAGCTGGAAAAGATTTCCATCGACTACGCAATCATGGAGAAGGCTGGTAACGTCGTGGTCGCGAACGGCGATTTCGAGTGGGACGACGTGGGCGATTGGGCGGCGGTCGAGCGTCATGCCGGGCGTGGCGGAATGGTCGCGCCGGAGTTTGTGAGCGTGGATGCGACCGGCTGCGTCATCGCGGGCGAGGCCGGGCACACGGTGGCGGCGGTCGGCGTGCGCGATTTGGTGATCGTGCATACGAAAGACGCGACGTTGGTGTGTCACAAGAACGAGGCGCAACGAGTGCGGGAGTTGGTGAAGAAACTTGCCGGTGATCGCAAGTACAAGAAGTTGCTCTGATGCGTGTGCTTGGCGTTGATTTTGGCAGCAAGCGGATCGGATTAGCGATCAGCGATGAGACCGGGACAGTCGCGCAGCCGGTCGGCTATGTAACCGGCGGGGTGAAGGAGGTCGTGCGCGTCGCAACCGAGCGCGGGGCCGGCAGAATCGTGGTCGGCGTGCCCCGGCGACTGGATGGCTCGTCGAGTCCGCAGACCGAGAAGACGTTCCAGTTCATTGCGGCGCTGGAACAGGCGATTCAGAAGCCGGTCGTTCGCTGGGACGAACGATTGACGACCGTGCAAGCCGAGCGCACGTTGATCGAAAGCGATTTGAGCCGGCGCGAGCGCAAAGAGAAGATCGATACGGTCGCCGCGCAACTGATGCTGCAGAGTTACCTCGATGCCGCAAACCAGCCGCCAATCGAAGACGAAGCATCTTAAGCTGACGATTGCCTACGACGGCACGGCCTATGGCGGTTGGCAACGCCAGCCGAATCGGGTGACGATCCAGCAGCTCGTCGAGGAAGCCGCCGGCAAGCTGGCCGGCAAACGTGTTGTGGTTCATGGATCCGGGCGGACGGATGCCGGCGTGCACGCCCGAGCGCAGGTGGCGAGTTGCGCGTTTGCGACGCGGCATGCGCCGGCAAAACTGCGGCGCGCCTTGAACGCAAACCTGCCGGACGACATTCGCGTGACCGGCGTCCAAGTCGTGCCGGCGAAGTTTCACGCGCGTGTCTCAGCGACGGCGAAAGAATACCGGTATCAAATGGATGCCGGCCCGGTTGCCGATCCGTTCTTGCGAGCGTATGCGTGGCATCGTCCGTGGCGACTCGACGTGCCGGCGATGCGGCGCGCAGCCGGTCTGCTGAAAGGCCGGCACGATTTCACGGCATTGTCGGTGAAATCGAGACGGGGTCCGGTGCGGACGATCAGCCGGCTAGCGATCACGAAGCGCGGTGATGTGGTGACGATTGCCGTGGTAGCGAACGGTTTCCTGTACAAGATGGTGCGGACGATTGTCGGCGCGTTGGTGAAAGTGGGCGAGGGGAGATTGCCGGTGGAGCAACTGCGTGAGTTGGTGCGCGCGAAGAAACGGATACCGGTGATTGAAACGGCGCCGGCGCATGGACTGTTTTTGTGGCGCGTGGATTACTGAGATGAACGTGGTGCTGGTTGAGCCGGAAATCCCGCCGAACACGGGAAACGTGGCGCGGTTGTGCGCGGCGACAGGGGCGGCATTGCATTTAGTGGGGCCGCTGGGGTTCCGGTTGGATGACCGGGAACTGAAGCGAGCCGGAATGGATTATTGGGAGCAGGTGACGTGGAAGTATTGGAAATCGTTGGCGGAGTTGCACGAGCAGGTAAAGGACGCGCGGTTCTTCTACGTGACGACGCGGTCGAAGCGGCTGTACACGGAGCCGCGATACCGGGCGGATGATTATCTTGTGTTCGGGCGCGAGACGGCGAGGTTGCCGCAAGCACTGCTTGATGCGAACGCCGGGACGACGATTACGATTCCGATGTTCAATCCGCAGGCGCGGAGTTTGAATCTGGCGACAGCGGTGGGGATTGTGTTGTACGAAGCGCTGCGGCAGGTGAAGGGCTTCTAGCTATTTGCCTTTGGCGCCACCGACGTTCTTGATCGTGTCGAAGATGCCTTGACCGGCTTTGTCGAGGGTTTCGCCGACGCCTTTGACGGCGCTGCCGAGGTTTTTCTTGAGGTCCTCGGGTTTAATGCCGAGGTCGGGCAGTTTGACCTGGCTCATGACGGTGAGCAGGACGAGGCGCGTCACGTCGGTGGAATCGGTGATGTTCTTGTATTCGGCGCTGACGTTGAGCGGCATCTTACGCTCGGTGGGCTTGGCGCGGCTGAAGTCCTTGATGACGACCTGGCCGGCGCACTTCACGCGCAGCCGGTCGATGCTGTATTTCGTGCGGCTTTCGCCACCCGACGAAATGGCCGTCTTAAGTCTTGTCGCGTTGCTCTCACCCTTGGCGTTCTTGACGACGACGATTTCCTTCACCTCGACGAGCATGTCGTTGATGTGGTTCTTGCCGGAAACGATCGACGGCAGGCTGTAGTCGATGTAGAGCTGCGGCAACTCGGCGAACAGCGGCTCGGTGAACTCGGGTGGGTTCTGCAGTTTGATGTCGCGTGCGTCGATCTTGCTCGTGAACAAACCGAAGCGCAGGGAGCCAATCGAGAGCGGGAAGCCGGTGACGCGCTCCGTGCCGATCTCGACCGATTTGCGGGCGATGAAGTTCAGCGCGACCAACCCCACAATGACGACAACCGCCACGCCGATGACGAGTTTCTTCAGCATAGACCGTTACTTGTTGTCCTTGAGCACAACAAACGTGGAGGTGCCGGCACGGCGGACGTAGAGGAGGACGCCCTTCTTGGCGTTGCCGGCGCCGACGGCCTTTTGAAATTCCTCGGTCGAATGTACCGGCTGGCGATCGACCTCCGTGATCACGTCGCCGTGCTGGAGGCCCTTCTGTTCGGCGAGACTGCCTTCGGTCACTTCAGTGACGACCACGCCCTCGGTATCCTCGAGGTCGAGCCGTTTCGCGAGTTCCTTCGTCAACGTCTGCACCGTGAGCCCGAAGGCGGACTCGGATGCGGACTTACCGGAGCGTTCGCGCGAAACCAGCAGTGGCTCGTCCGGCAATTCGCCGGTCTGCAACGCGACCTTTACCGGCTTGCCGTTGCGAATCACGTCGAGGGCGACCGGCTTGCCAATGCCTTTGCGCAAGATCAGTAACTGCAAATCGCGCGGCGTTTTCACCTTCGTGCCGTCCACCGCGACGATCACATCGGCCGGCTTCAGGTCGCTCTTCGACGCCGGTGTGCGTGGGAGGATGGTCTTCACAACCACACCCTCCTTCACGTCCTTCATGTCTTCCACCAACTCCTTGGCTTCGCTGAGAGGCAACATCTCGATGCCGATCCACGGGCGGACGACCTTGCCCTTCTCGATCAACTGGTCGGCGACTTCGCGCGCCATGTTGATCGGAATGGCGAACCCGATGCCGCGGTTGAGACCCTTGATGAGTGTGTTGATGCCGATGACGCGCCCCTCGATGTCGCAGAGCGGGCCGCCGGAGTTGCCGGGATTGATGGCGGCATCGGTCTGGATGTAATCCTCGTATGCGCTGCCGCCCGGCTGCACGACCGCCGACCGGCCTTTGGCACTGACGAAGCCGACCGTGAAACTGTATTCGAGTTCGTACGGCGCGCCGATGGCGATGGCCCATTGTCCGACCTTGACCGCATCGCTGTCGGCCAGTTTCGCCGCGCGCAAATCTTTCGCGTCCACTTTGATGACCGCGACATCGGTGCGTTCGTCGACGCCGATCACTTTTGCGTCCTCGAATTTCGTGCCGTCCTTGAGCCGCACGTCCACCTTGTCCGCGCCGTTGATGACGTGATTGTTCGTGAGAATGAAACCATCCGCCCGCATGATGATCCCGGAACCCTGACTGTCCGGCCCGGGTTCCGGCGTTTGTGGTCCCCGGCGGAAGAACCGCTCAAACGGCGTCCCCTCGAACGGATTCGGTGCGGCTTGGTCGCCGTCGTCGTCGCGCTTGCTGCCGGCCTTGCGCGAGGTGATGATGACCACGACCGACTCGCTGGCTTGGTCGGCCACCTTCTCGAACGCGGCTTCGAGACGGTGCGCGATTTCCAAATCGCCGTTGCCGGCGGCCGGCGCGGTTTCCTTGCCAAAAATCGGTGATGCGACGACAAGCAGGAACATCAAAATCATTCTCATAACGCCGGACGATAGCAGACGCGCCGCGCGTTGACAAACCCGGTGTTTGTGACCACACTAAATCGCCATGCCGACACTCACTGAGCGGACCGATTTACGCGAGCGCATCCTCGAGCTCAAGAAGCTGCGCAACGCCGTCATCCTCGCGCACAACTATCAGGTGCCGGAGTTGCAGGACGCCGCCGATTTCGTCGGCGACTCGCTTGGCCTCTCGTTCAAGGCAAAGGAAACCGATGCCGACGTGATTTTGTTCTGCGGCGTCCACTTCATGGCCGAGACCGCCAAGATCGTCAATCCCGGCAAGACCGTCCTGCTGCCCGACCTCGAAGCCGGTTGCTCGCTCGCCGACTCCTGCGATGCCGGCGCGCTCGCCCGCTGGAAAGCCGAACATCCCGGCGTCGTCATCGTCGCCTACATCAATTGCACCGCCGCCGTCAAAGCGCAGGTGGACATCATCTGTACGTCCAGCAACGCCGTCAAAGTCGTCAACTCAATCCCGCCGGACAAGAAAATCCTCTTCGTACCGGACCAGAACCTCGGTCAATGGGTCATGACACAAACCGGTCGGCAGATGATTCTCTGGCCGGGCGCGTGCTCGACGCACGTTCTGTTCACACACAAAGCAATCTTCCGGCTCAAACAGCAGCATCCCGGCGCGAAAATCGTCGCGCATCCCGAGTGCCTGCCGGCGGTTCGCATGATGGCCGACGAAGTCTGCTCGACCGAGAAAATGGTGAGCTATTGCCGGCAATCTCCCGCGCACGAATTCATCATCGTCACCGAAGCCGGTATGCTCCATCGCATGCAGAAAGAATTACCGGACAAAGTCTTCATCCCCGGCCCGACCGATTCGTGTCACTGCAACGAGTGCAGTTTCATGAAGAAGAACACACTGGAGAAAGCCGTCGCCGCCCTCGAAAACATGTCGCCCGAAATCACCTTGCCCGAAGACATCCGCCGCCACGCCCTCGTCCCCATCGAACGCATGCTCGCGCTCGGCCGATGAGCATTCCACAACGCGCTTACGGCAACAACGGCCTCAGCGTTTCCGTTCTTGGTCTTGGTGCGGGGCAGATTGGCGATGCGCGGTTGGAGGAAGCGCGGGTCGCGCAAATCCTCAACGGCGCACTCGATACCGGGATCACGCTGATCGACACGGCGCGGAGCTATGGGTTGTCGGAGGAACGGATTGGACGCCACGTCGCACATCGCCGGGAGGAGTTCGTTCTCTCGACGAAAGTCGGCTACGACATTGAGGGCGTACCGGACTGGACGCACGACTGCATCATGGCCGGCGTCGAGCGCGCGTTGGGGTTGATGCGGACAGACCGGCTCGACATCGTGCATTTCCATTCGTGCCCGGTCGAGACATTGCAACGCGGCGAGGTGATTGACGCGCTCGACGAGTGTGTGCGCGCCGGTAAGGTTCGCGTACCGGGATACTCGGGTGAGAGTGAAGCGTTGGAGTGGGCGCTGGCGTCGGGCCGGTTTCGCGGACTGATGTGTTCGGTCAACGTGTTCGACCAACGCGCGATTGACCGGGTTGTGACTCCAGCCGGCAAACGCGGCATTGGCGTGATCGCGAAGCGGCCGGTCGGCAACGCGCCGTGGTTGCACGTCGAGCGTCCGACCGGGCTGTATTGCGAAGCGTATTGGCTGCGGATGAAAGCGATGGCGCTCGATTTGGACGCTGACGTGGCGCTGCGATTCGCGGCGTTCACTCCCGGCGTTGCTAGTTGCATCGTCGGCGGTAAGAATCTCGATCACATTCGCGCCAACGCGGCGTCCATTGCGCGTGGCCCGTTGCCGGCTGATGTGGTGGCCGGCATCCGCCGCGCGTTTGCCGAACACGACGACAAGTGGATTGGTCAGGTCTGAATGATTCCTTCGTTCCTCACCGTCGGGCTGTGGGCGTTCACGGTCGTGGCAGCCAGTCGCGCGGCGCGGCTGGTGGGCGGCGCGGCGGCAAATCTTGGCCGGCTCGCGCTGGCGACAATGTTGTTGGCGCTGTGGGCGCATCTCTTCGGCAAAGGATTGCAAGGTGGTTCGCTCTGGTGGTTTGTCTTGAGCGGGTGCATCGGGTTTGGGCTTGGAGATATCGCAGCCTTTGAGGCGATGCCGCGCATTGGGCCGCGGCTCACGTCGCTGGCGGTCACGTGTCTCTCGCCGCCGATCGCAGCGGTGATCGAGTGGGCTTGGCTTGGCACGAGGTTGACGCACGCGCAAATGATTTGGGGCGCCGTGATTCTGGTCGGCGTGGCCGTGGCGCTCGCGCCGAAGGAACATCTGCATCTCGGCCGTCGAGGGTTGTTCGTCGGCGCGTTGTGCGGCGGGCTGGCCGGCTTCGGTCAGGGATTCGGCGCGGTGCTCAGCCGCAGGGCGTACCAGATTGCCGGACACACGATCGACGCCGGGACGGCGACGTATCAGCGCGCGATCGGCGGGGTGATCATTGTCGCCGCGTTCTTGATTTTCACGAATTGGCGGCAAGGAGAGCGGGCGCCGAAGCGGAATTGGCGCGCGGGTTGGATCTGGGTCGTCGCGCACGCGTTGACCGGGCCGACTCTCGGCGTGAGCTGCTTTCAATGGGCGCTCTCCACGACTCCGTCCGGTATTGTTTTGCCGATTGTGGCGACGACGCCGCTGGCGGTGATTCCATTCGCGTATTTTATGGAGGGCGACCGGCCGAGTGTCCGGTCGCTCGTCGGTGGTTTGATTGCGGTGGCCGGTGCGGTTGCCTTGACGCTGGTGCATTGATGCGGGCACTGTGCTAGAGTTTCCGCCGATGGCGACCCCGATCGTTCAAATCCGGGAACTGACGAAGATTTTCCGGCAGGGCGAAATCAACGTTACCGCGTTGGATGGCGTCACGCTCGACATAGCCGGCGGCGAGTTTCTGGCGTTGATGGGGCCGAGTGGTTCCGGCAAGAGCACGTTACTGCACATCATTGCTGGTATTGACCGGCCGACGGCCGGGGAATGCCTCGTGGGTGGCATTGATGTTGGCTCGCTCAGCGAAACGGAGCTGGCCGAATGGCGCAACAGTCACGTCGGCTTCGTCTTTCAGACGTTCAATCTCATCCCGGTGCTGACGGCATTCGAGAACGTCGAACTTCCGTTGTTACTGACGAATCTCTCCGGGTCGGAACGTCTCGAACACGTCGAAGCGGCGCTGAGCCTGGTTGGGTTGGCCGACCGGATGAATCACTTGCCCCGGCAACTCTCGGGCGGCCAGGAGCAACGCGTGGCGATTGCGCGGGCGCTGGTCACCGATCCCACGTTGATCGTGGCCGACGAGCCGACCGGCAACCTCGACGCACACTCGGCGCAGGAGGTTTTGAATCTGCTCGGCACGCTCAGTCGCGACGCCGGCAAGACGGTGATCATGGTGACGCACGATCCAAAGGCTGCGGCGCACGCACGGCGCACGGTACAACTGGAGAAGGGCGAAATGGTGAGGGACCGGGCCGTGCAATACTGATGACCATTCCCGGCTTTATCCTTCGCAATGCGTGTCGCAACAAGCGGCGGTTGATCTTGACCGTGCTCAGCGTGGCGATCAGTTTGTTTCTGCTGACGATCCTGCTGACGACGTTGAAGCTGATGATCGACCCGCCGACGACCGACCAAGCGGCGTTGCGGATCGTGACGCGGCATCGGGTGTCGCTGGCGAATGTGTTGCCGGAGAAATACCAGTTCCGCATCGAGCGGATGCCGGGCGTGCAGTACTGCTCGAAGTTCACGTGGTTCGGCGGGATCTACAAGGACGAGGCGTCGAGCAACTTCGCGCAGTTCGCGGTGGACGCCGACAACATTTTCCGCATCTTCCCGGAAGCCGTCGTGAGTCCTCTGCAGGAAGAGGCGTTCGTGAAAGAGAAGACCGCGTGCATCGTCGGCGGAAAACTGGCCGAACGTTTCGGTTGGAAGCTCGGCGACCGGGTGGTGATCACGGGGGCGTTGTGGCCGTGTGACGTGGAGTTGATCGTGCGCGGCACGTACCGGGGCGAGGGGATTGACGAGACGATTGTGTTCTTCCATCACGAGTACTTCGACGAGTTGATGGACCGGCGTGGACTGGTCGGCACGTTTTGGATTAAGACCACGACCGCCGATGTGATCCCGGGGTTGATCGACCGGATTGACGCGGCGTTTCGCAACACCGACGCCGAGACGAAGACGGAAACGGAGCGCGCGTTTCAGCTCGGGTTCATTTCGATGATGGGCAACGTGCGGCTGTTCATCGGCTCGATCTGCACGGTGATCGTGTTTACGATGCTGCTGGTCACGGCCAGCACGATGGCGATGGCGATTCGCGAGCGGATGCGCGAGATCTCCGTGCTGAAGGCGCTCGGGTTCACCGGCATGGCGATCTTCAGCCTCATCCTTGCCGAGTCCTGCGGACTGGCGTGGGCTGGTGGTTTTCTCGGATGCTTCGGCGTGAAGTTTCTAGCCGAGACGATGGACGTGTACAAGTTCTCGCATGGATTTTTGCCGATGTTCCCGGTCTCAGCGGACATTCTCGCCATCGGGATGCTCGTGGCGACCGGGCTGGGTGTGATCAGCAGTCTCGTGCCGGCGTACACGAGCATTCGCACGAGCGTGGCGACCGGCTTGAAGGAACTCGACTGATGGCCATACCGGTCAAATACAATTTGCGCAATCTGCGCGTGCGTTGGCGATCGACGATCGCGACGATGCTCGGCGTGGCGTTGGTGGTGGCCGTGTTCGTGATGGTCATGTCGCTGCATCGCGGCATGCAAGCCACCTACATCAGTTCGGGCGACGCGCGGAATCTGCTGGTGCTGCGGAAAGGTTCAACGGCTGAGTCGAGCAGTCAGATCAGCCGGGAGGAGGCGCGCCGCATCAAGTACACGCCCGGCATTGCGCTCAACAGCGGCGGCGTGCCTCTCGCATCGGCGGAAATCATCGTGTTGATGCTGCTCGACCGGGTGGACGGCGGCACTGCGAATGTGCAGGTGCGCGGCATCGGTCCGATCGGGCTGGAGTTGCGGCCGAACGTGCGGATTGTTGAGGGACGCATGTTCGAGTCCGGGCGGCGTGAATGCATTGTGAGCCGCAAGATCTCCGGGCGGTTTGCCCATTGCAAGGTCGGCGAGACGTTTCACTCCGGCAAGAACGACTGGCATGTTGTCGGGATTTTCGACGCGCAGAAGACCGCGTTCGAGTCGGAAATCTGGATCGATGCCGACGAAGCGCGCGACGCGTTCAACCGCAACTTCTACGGCTCGGTGCTGCTGCGACCCGTGGATCCCGCGGCAACCGCAGCGATGACCGACCGGATGCAGAAGGACAAACTCCTGAGCGTCAAGGTCGTTACGGAAACCGATTACTACAAGGAACAGACCAAATCGGCCGGGCTGTTTCAGTTTCTGGCGTCGTTCCTCGCCGTCATCATGAGCGTGGGTGCGGCATTCTCGGCAATGAACACCATGTACGCGGCGGTGGGCGCACGCACGCGCGAGATCGGCACGTTGCGCGTGCTCGGTTTCAAGCGACGCGAAATCTATGTGTCCATTCTCATCGAATCGATGATGCTGTCACTGCTCGGGGGCACGCTGGGATGCTTGTTGGCGTTGCCGATGAACGGCCTCGCCACCGGCACGATGAGCCAGAGCACCTTCGCGGAGATCGCGTTTGAATTTCGCGTCACGCCCGAACTGCTCAGCAAAGGAATGATCTTCGCGTTGGTGATGGGAACGCTGGGCGGACTGTTGCCGGCACGACTGGCGGCGCGCAAACCCGTGCTTGACGCCTTGCGTGCCGTCTGAAAATGATGGGGGAATTGACCGTGACCACATTGAACACTCTCTCGAAACTGGAAATCCCGTCGGACAAGAAGATGCGGCGTAAGCGCGGACCCGTAATCATTATCGCGCTCGTGGCCGGGGTCTTGGTGGTGGGATTGATTGTGTATGCGGCGACGAGGAATGCCGGCCAGAAACCGGTGCCGTCGCCGACCACAACGGGGGCCACACCGGCAACCAAGGAGCCGTCAAAGCCGGGCGATGCGGTGCTCACCGTGAGCGGCTACGTCATCCCGCGCGAACGCATCGAGATCAGCCCGAAGTTTCAGGGCACGGTCAAATCGATCGGCATCAAGAAGGGCGACACGGTGAAGAAGGGCGAAGTGCTGGTGCAACTGGAGGACGACGAGTACCGGGCGCGGCTGTTGCAGGCGCAGGGTCAGCTCGGACAAGCCGAAGCGAATCTGAAGAACGCCGAGGTCAACCTGAAACGTCAGCAGGATCTCGCCAGCAGCAACGTGGACAGCGCCCAGGCGCTGGATGATGCGTTGCGCGCGCGCGATGCCGGGGCCGCGGAGGTCACGGCAGCAAAAGGTTCGGTCGATCTCGCGCAGACATATCTCGATTGGTGCACGATCCGTGCGCCGATTGACGGCACGGTGTTGGAGAAGTTGGTGAATCCGAACGAACTCGTCGTGCCGCAAAGTTTCGGCGGTACGCGCGGGCCGAGCACGGCGTTTCTGGCGATGGCGGACTTGAACGATTTGCAGGTGGAGATTGACTTGAACGAGAGCGACACGCCGAAAGTGCACCTGAATCAAAAGTGCCGTGTCAGCCCGGAGGCCTATCCGGACAAGAAATATACCGGCCGCGTCGCCGAGATCGCACCGGAAGCGAATCGCTCGAAAGGGACGCTGCAAGTGAAGGTGCAGGTCGAGAACCCGGACAAATTCCTCACGCCGGAGTTGACGGCGAAGGTGGACTTCCTTGCCGATTGAACGCCAGCCGGTCGTCTCCAGCGACATTGCCGGCATCGGCTACGATGCCGGTAGCGAAACGCTGGAGATCGAATTCAAGGCGACGGGCGTGTACCGGTACTTCTCGGTACCGGCACACGTCGCGTCGGAATTGCAACGCACGCCCTCGCCCGGCAAGTTCTTCCGCCAGCACATCAAGGGCAAGTACGCCTGGGAAAAGGCCGCGTAGCCGGCTACTTCAACTCGTAGTACACGCTGTCGCCGACGACCTTTCGAACCTTGTCTAGTCCCTTCAGCCATGCCACGTAGTCGGCATCGGCGTTGAGTTTTGCCTCGGCCTTTGCGAGTTCGGTTAGGTTCGGAAACTCTAGCCCAACGGCAATCCCGCCCGCGTCGCTACCGGCAAAACGTGCTTTCCACACACGGACCTGCACGGGAACTTCGAGTTTCTTCATCAACGCTTTGCCCTTCTCGATTTCAGCGATGTATGCCGGGGCGTCGGTCGTTTGGACAAAGACGACGCGCAGGGCCACCGGCTCCGCCGCGTGGACGAGCGGGGGCAACACCGCGATGAATGCGACGAGGACAAACAACCGGAACACAGTCTTGGCTGTGATCATGACGGCCTCCTGTTGGTTTGGTTTACTGGAAACGCCTATTTTGCTTTCGCAAATCGCGCAGCCACTTCATCCCAATTGACGACATTCCACCATGCGTCGAGGTAGTTTTTGCGGAGGTTCTGGTATTTCAAGTAGTACGCGTGCTCCCAGACATCCACGCCGAGTACCGGCACGTCGCCTTGCATCAACGGGCTATTCTGGTTCGCGATCGAGTAGGCCTTGAGCGCGCCCTTGCTGACGACAAGCCAACTCCAGCCGCTGCCGAACTGCGTCATGCCGTTGGTGGTGATGGTCTCCTTGAATTTGGCGAAGTCGCCGAACGTTCCCTTGATGGCATCAGCCAGCGCGCCGGTCGGCTCGCCGCCGCCGTCCTTTTTCATGATCGTCCAGAACAAACTGTGATTGTGATGGCCACCGCCATTGTTGCGGACGGCGCCACGGATGTCTTCCGGTACGGTGTTCATGCCGCGCAACAAATCTTCGAGGCTCTTCTTGTGCAAGTCCGGGTGCTTGTCCAGGGCGGCATTTAAGTTCGTGACGTACGCATTGTGATGTTTGCCGTGGTGAATCTCCATCGTGCGCGCGTCGATGTGCGGCTCCAAGGCGTCGAAAGCATACGGTAGTTTGGGTAATTCGTGGGCCATGACAATCCTCCGGTTCGGTTTCAGTTCAAGCAACTCGCCAGCAAACCGATGCTACTGCCGTCGGCGTACCGTGTCAACCAGCCAGAGCGCGAAGAATGGTGTGTACTCGATCCACCGCACCACCGCACTATCCACCCACACGCCGGTTGTGAGCTCCGTCACCCGCGCCGCGTACGACAGCACCATGCCGGCACTCAGCACCAACCACGGCACGCGAAACTCCACGCAACACAACGCCACCAACCACGTCACGTACCACGGATGCACCGTCGAACTCAGCAGCAACGTCGCCCCCGTCACCGCCAGCGCCGCGCGCGATGGCCGGTACCGCCGCACGACCGTCCACGCCGTCACCGCCGCCACCAGCATACCGGCAATCCGCTTCGGTCCCTCAAACGCGATCCACACACCACCGAAGCCTTCCCGCCAATACTCGCCGCCGGTCAGTCCGACCAACACTTCAAACACCGAACCATTGAACCGCCACCGTCCGGCCACGTGTACGAGCCCGAGCAACGCCGTCGTGCCGGCATCCGCAAACGGAAGAAATGCCAGCCCAACCGTCCCGGCAAACAAGAGCCACACTCGGACGTTTCGCCACGGCTTCGAGATCAGCACCGCCACTGCCGCCGGCACCGCCAGCCCGTGCGACAACACCGCGCCCGCCAGCGCCAACGTCGCCGGCCACGGACGATTCCGTTCCCGGAGCCACAAGGCTGCGACAAAAAAGCAAATCGCCATGCTCATCGAATGCGCGTTACCGGCAAACTCGAGGATCACGAGAGGATTCCAGGCCCAAATCACGGCGCGTTCGCGCGCCAGTCTCCTGAGCAACCAGAACGTCGCAAGATCGAAGAGAGTAAAGATCAGCTTGAACGCCAGCGGCGTCGTGCCGGCACGGAAGACGAACAGCAACAGCGGCGGATACGCCGACGGAACTTCCCGGTGTTCGACGCGTTCCCAGTTCGCGTCGCGCAATCCGGCCAACTCGGGGGCGTCGGGCGCGAACCGGTAGGGATTGTAACCGGCATTCTGGACTTTGCCTTCCCAAACATACCGGTATACGTCGCTGCTCAGCGTCACCGGCACGAGCAACATCCCGAGCCGCGCCGCGACTGCGATGGCGATGATCCATTTCAACGAAGGCGGACGCCAGACGGCGATGAAGTAGGGGATAAACGCGAGCAGCGTCGTGTAGATGAGGGTCAGCGCCATAATCGAGTTGCAAACGCGGTGCCGCAGTCTAATGTCAGCGCGTGGCCACCGGCAAGATTCCAGTCGCGCGCATCAGTGAACTGCCGTCCGGCCAGACGCGCAAGTTTTCGTTTGAGCGCGGCGGCAAAACGGTCGAGGCGTTTGTCGCGAACGTCGCCGGTGAGTTCGTTGCGTACGTGAACCGGTGCGTGCATGTGCCGATTCCGCTCGACCTGGACGACAACGATTTCTTCACGTGCGACGGAAAGTTGTTCGTCTGCAAGACGCACGGATCGGCGTACGATCCGCAGGCGGGCAAGTGTATTGGCGGGCCGGGACAGGGGAAATCTTTGGAGCGGCTACCGTTGGTGATTGACGGTGGCGTGATCTATCTGGTGGGGGAAGAATGAATTGGATGATGAAACATGGAATGAAGGTCGCGCGCGTCATCGCCGGCGTCGCTATCATCTTAATCGGCATGGGACTCGGCTTCATCCCGGGCATTCCCGGTTTCCCGCTCGTGTTCGCGGGGCTGGCGATCCTCGCCGTGGATTTCGTCTGGGCGCGCCGCCTCAAAAAACGGCTTCAGGACGAAACGAAGAAGGTTGTGGACAAAGTGCGGAATACGATCGGCTCGAAGTAAATCAGCGCGCCGCTTTATCGTACCAATGTTCGCAGTATTCCTTGCTGCGAATCTTCTTTTGGATGCCAAACCCGAACCCGATCAGCTTCGTGATCAATTCGAAGAAGCTTCCCTGGTCGAGTTTGCGCGTGGACGTGATGATCCAGCCCTTGCGGATGAGATTGAACTTCTGCCCGCGCGGCTTGCCGATTTTCTTCAGGTCGTACGCGAGTTGCACGTCCTCGGCGGCGTAGATCGTCTCGTCGAAACCGCCGAACGACTCGAAGTCCGCCTTCCGGCAATGCATCATGCCGACGCCGACCCGGCTGCACCGCACATAGATGCCCCAGAGCGTGTAAAAAAAATCGATCTTGAGATTGTGATTGGCCGGCTCGATCCATGTCCCGCCGCCGGCAATCTTCGGGTCTTCAAGATGGTCGTGGATCAGGACGAGCAGATTCTCGGTCACCTGATTGTCCGCGTCACAGAACGCGATGTATTTGCCCCGGGCCGCTCGCACACCGGCATTGCGGGCCTTGCCGATGTTGTTGACCGGCTCGTGGACGACTTGCACGCCGTGTTGCCGGGCCACGTCGCCGGTCTTGTCGGCGCTGTTGTTATCGACGACGATGATCTCGGCGGCGCAACCGCGTTCGCGCTCGTAAACACCGGCGGCGTGCTTCAGCGAATCAATGGCGCGGCCGATCCATTTCTCTTCGTTCCACGCCGGAACGATGATCGAGAGCGTCGCCTCGTTCATTTGCCGGTAGGTTTCTCGGCTTCGTCAATGAGCATGACCGGGATGCCGTCGCGTACCGGATAACGCAAACCGCACTGCGCATTCGTGCACACGAGCCGGTCGCCCTCCTCGCGGATGGGCGCCTTGCATTTCGGGCACGCCAGGATCTCCAGCAAGTCTTTTTCAATCATAACGTCTCCCCGGCCACGCGTGTGGCCTCGTTGTACACGTCCTTTACCGCCACGCCATGTTGCGCGGCGGCGCGCTTGCACGATTCATACTCGGGCGCGCGCGACACGACCTGATCACGCAACATTCCGATTTTACACTCAATCTCACCGTACCGCGTCGGCACTTTGACAATCTTACGCGCCAATTTCCGTCGGTGTGCTTCGTGAACGCGGACTCCGAATGTCGTGGTGTGCGTCAACAACAACTCCACCATCCGGTCGACGTCGTTGCGCTCGCACAACACGGTCAGCAACGTGCCCGGTCGGTTCTTCTTCATCTGCACCGGCGTCATGAACACATCCAACGCCCCCGCCGCCAGCAACCGCTCCATCACGTCGCCGAACAACTGTGGATTCATGTCATCAATGTTCGTCTCGATCACGGCGATAGTATCACCGGTTTCGCTTCTGATTTCACCGACGACTGCGCGCAGCACATTTGGCGTCTTCTCCAAGTCCCGCGTACCGGCACCGTACCCGATCTTCTCGATACTCATTGCCGGCATCGCCCCGAACCGGCTGCAAAACTCCGCCAACAACGCCGCCCCAGTCGGCGTCACCAACTCGACCGGCTCGTTCGACGATTGTACCGGCAAGCCCTTGAGCAACTCCAGCGTGGCCGGTGCGGGCACCGGGAACTTCCCGTGCGCCGTCTCGACAAACCCCGACCCGAGCCGCGGCGGCGACGCCTGCACTTCGTCCACGCCAAGAATTCCCAACGCGATGCACGCGCCGACGATATCAACAATGGAATCCACCGCGCCAACTTCGTGGAAATGGATCTTCTCCAGCGGCACGCCATGAATCTTTGCCTCCGCCTCGCCGATTCTCTTGAACACGCTTACCGCTTTCCGCTTAACGCTTACCGGCAGTTCACTCCCCTCAATCATCCCGGCAATCTCGGTGTAGCCGCGATGTTGCGTCGGCCGAATCGAATGAGCCTCGATGCAATCGAACTTCGTCGCGGAAATGTTCTGCTTCACCACGCGCCGCGTCGAGATCGTGTAGCCGGGCAGCTTGAGCTTTGCGAGTTCCGCCCGCAGCGTGTCCTCCGATACGCCGAGATCAATCAGCGCGCCGAGAAACATGTCGCCGCTGATACCGGCAAAGCAGTCGAGGTAGAGAAGTTTCACGCCGGGCCGATGCTAACAGAGCCGGTCACGCTGCGGCAATCTCGTTTCGGTGTGGGCGGCGGACAGTCCCGCCAATGACCAGCGCGGCCGAGATGATCAGGAGGTTCTTGATGATGTACTGGCCTTCCATGGTTGGCGCGTAGAGATACCGGCCGGGTTGAAAGGTGACCTCCGGCAAGATCACCAACGGCATGAATGTGCCGACCATCTGCAGCGCGAGCAAGGCAATGGCGACGCGGATCGTCTTGTGAAACAGAAACGTCACACCAATCGCCACTTCCCACCAGCCGATGACGTTCAGCCAGGTGTCCGGACTGAAGAACGGCATCCAGCGAACCGTCGCTTCCAGCATCGCCGCTGCCGGCGAGAGTCCGAGCGGTTTGAGCAGGCCGAACCACACAAAGATGATCGCCAGCGAAACACGCAACGCCAGCGTCCCCCAACGTCGCATGAACGTCGCAATGCGGTCGTCAATCTTGTCCCAGTCAAGTTTCACTGAGGGCATCCTACATACTCACAAGTGCTCTTGCCAGACCCGATGGTCGCAGTTGGCGTGGGGAAAAACGGCTAGAGGGAATCCAAGAACCGTTGCACGTCGTCATGATTGCCGAGCAGGTGAAGCATGACCAGGTCTTTCTCCGGTTGGGTGAACACGACGCGACACTGCCGGCCCAGCCGCAACTCAAACACTCCACGTCTATGAATCTTACGCACACCCAGCCCAGCATGACGATGTGGTTGGCCGAGCACCTGCGGGAGTTCCTTCACGGCGTCGGCGAGTTGTTGGCGGAGATCGAGTGGAGCGCGTTCGAGTTGACGTTGGATGCGCCGTGACAGCGCAATTCTCATGCGCGTCGCCGCGATTTGGTGACGGCAACGGCGAATTTGGCGGGTGATTCGTGGACTTGGGCAATGCCGGACGCCAACTCCAGACGGGCTTCGTTCGCAAGGAAGTCTGCTGCCGCGTCACTTACGTGCAACTCGGCTGATCCGTTCTCGTCCACCGGCACAATTGCGGCAGCCGGCTTCGAGCCGCGCGTAATCACGACCCGTTCGCCACGCAAAGCGGCGTCTATCAACTGCCCGAGCCGCGTCTTGGCCTGTGCAATCGTCGCCTTCGTCATGGCGTGAACCTAGTCGAATCCTTCCGCTGCGTCAAACCCTGAGCCGTTGTAGGGACGTACCGCCGGGCCGTCCGTCTTCCCACGACCGCGGCGCGCCCGGCGGTCGCGCCCCACCGGGGAAGGCGGGAACATGTCGCCGCTGATGCCGGCAAAGCAGTCAAGGTAGAGAAGTTTCATATCACGCCAGTTATCGTGGGGTGCTACCTTTCATTCGTTCAACGGTCTCTCCTACCAACGGAAGATACTTGGCTCGGTTTTCATAGGTCGGTTGGTAGTCCGTCTGAAATCGCTTGAGTTCAGCAAGAACCACCGCCGTATTGTTTGATTCGATTCCCTTAATTGTCTCGTCGATCAATTCCTTCGTAGCGTACCCGTACCAGGCATTGTAATTCAATTGATTGATCACCAGAGTGGCAAGCCATGTCATGGTTACCATTGTGATCATCGCGAGCACGCCCAGCGTAAGTCTTAGTGGCCTGCCGCCTTTGAACTCCGAAACGATCCACGCGACGGCGAGAAGTGGTCCCGCAAGAACAGTCAAGATTCCGAATAGATTCATGTTATCGTTTCACCTCCAAGTTGTGCTGGTCTGGTGGTCACATTACCGGGCCAACTGGTTGATGAGGCTGGCGGCGTAGCCGGCGCCGAAGCCGTTGTTGATGTTGACGACGGTGACGCCGCTGGCGCAGGAGTTGAGCATCGCCAAGAGCGCGGCGATGCCGCCGAAGCTCGCGCCGTAGCCGACGCTGGTGGGCACAGCGATGACCGGCTTGTCCACGAGGCCGCCGACGACGCTCGGCAGCGCGCCTTCCATGCCGGCGATGACGATGAGGACGTTGGCGTCGAGCAGTTCTTCGTGGAGCGCGAGGAGGCGGTGGATGCCGGCAATGCCGACGTCGTAGTACTTCTTCACGCGGTTGCCCATGATGTCCGCGGTGACAACGGCTTCTTCGGCGACCGGGATGTCGGTCGTGCCGGCACAGAGCACAGCGATGGCGCCGGTACGTTTCGGTACCGGCTTGCGTTCGACGGTGATAGCGCGGGCGGCTTCGTGGTACCGGGCTTTCGGGAAGGCGCGCTTGACGGCCCGGTACGTCTCCTTGCCGGCGCGAGTGGCGAGGAGGTTGTCGTCGTGCTGGAGAATCTTCTTTGCGATCTTCACGACCTGCACCGGCGTCTTGCCTTCGCAGTAGATCACTTCCGGGAAGCCTTTGCGCAGTGACCGGTGGCCGTCCACGCGCGCGAAGTCGAGGTTGTGTGTGTTCAGCGATTTCAGCTTGCGCACGGCGGCGTTCACCGTCGCGCGTCCACCGCGCACGTCGCCGAGCAGCTTGCTGAGCTTCGCTTCATTCATCTCGACATCACAATTCCTGTCCTGTCAATGCGTCTGTCACTTTGAATTGTTCGAAGTGGAAGGTCGGGTCGGCGCGGAAGCTGAGTTTGCCGGACAGTTTCTTCTCGAGGTCGACGAGCAACTTCTCGTCCTCAGTGCGAAGGCGATTCAGCACTTCCGGGTGGACGTAGATGCGGAGGTGCGGCGCTTCGGCGCGACCTTGGCTTTTGAGTTTGCGGAGCACTTCGCTGATCTTGCGCTGGATTTCTACCGACATCGAGAGGGCGCTCTTGACCATGCCTTTGCCTTTGCAATACGGGCAGTCCTCGTACACGGCGCTGGCCATGCTTTCGCTGTGGCGTTGGCGCGTCATTTCCATGAGGCCGAGCTGCGAGATGTTGAGGATGCGCGTCTTGGCCTTGTCGCGTTTGACGCCGTCGCGGACGCGGTTTGTGACTTTCTGCTGGTCTCCGCGGCCGCGCATGTCAATGAAGTCAATGACGATGAGGCCGCCGATGTTGCGGAGGCGAAGTTGACGGACGATTTCCTCGGCGGCTTCGAGGTTGGTGCCAACGATGGTGGTTTCCAAATCCTTCTGCGATTTGTGGCGGCCGGTATTCACGTCGATGGCGACGAGTGCTTCGGTCTCATCAATGCAGATGTAGCCGCCGCTCTTGAGCCAGACTTGCCGGCGGAACGCGTTCTCGATTTGTTTCTCGACGTTGAACTTGGTGAAGATCGGCGTCGGCTCGTTGTAGTACCGGACGCGGCCCCGGGACAACCGGCTGATCTGACCAATCATGTCGCGGATGCGTTCGTAGGCTTGCTCGCTGTCCACGAGGATGCGGTCCACTTCCTCGGTGAGGAAATCGCGCACGGTGCGTTCGATGAGATCGGGTTCCTGAAACACGCACGACGGCGTCGGCGCGTTCTTGATCTTGTCCTCGACCTGTTTCCAGGTTTGGAGAAGAAGTTCGAGGTCGCGGATGAAATAGCGCTTCTGTTGGTGCTCGCCGACGGTGCGGACGATGACGCCCATGCCTTCCGGAATGCGGAGGTTGGCGACAATGTCTTTCAGCCGGCGGCGTTCTTTGTCGTCGTCGATCTTGCGCGAGATACCGCGCTGCGGATTGAACGGCATGAGAACGAGATAGCGGCCGGGGATGCTGATGTTGGTCGTGACACGCGGGCCCTTCGTGCCGATGGGACCTTTGACGACCTGAATGATGACTTCGGATCCGGGCGGGTAAAGTTTCGGGATGTCGTTCTGCGTGATTTTCTTTTGTGGTTTCTGCGGTTGACCCTGCGGCGTCTCCACGAGGTCCACGCGCTCCGACAACGACTCCGGGATGATGTCCCAGTAGTGCAGGAATGCGTTCTTCTCGAAGCCGATGTCGACGAACGCGGCTTTCAGGCCGGGTTCGAGGTTCTTGATCTTGCCCTTGAACACGCTCGCAACGATTTGCCTTTCGCTCGTGCGCTCAATGGTGAACTCTTCGAGTTGTCCGTTCTCCAACACCGCGACGCGGTTTTCGAGCGCCTCGGCGTTGACGACGATTTCCTTATTGTACTTCTTGCGGCGACGCTGAAGAAGCTCTTCGCCTTTTCGGATGATTTGTTTGATCGCGTCCACGTTAGTAAACCCTCCTGTGAATCCAGATGTTTTGCAACAGCCCGAGCGCCGTCATGGTGGCCAACACAAACGAGCCCCCGTAGCTGAGTAATGGTAGCGGCAGACCGGTGATCGGCATCAAGCCGATCGTCATGCCGATGTTGATGAAGACATGGAAAAACAGCATGGCGACCACGCCGGTCGCCAGCAGCGTTCCCAAGCGGTCGCGCGCATTCGCCGCGATCCGCAGCCCGCTGAACAAAATCACCGCATACAACCCGACAACGCACGCGCTGCCGACGAATCCCTTTTCTTCTCCAATCACACTGAAGAGAAAATCGTTCGGCGCCACCGTGCGCGGCAAGTAGCCCAGCAAATTCTGTGTGCCCTGCAAATATCCCTTTCCCGAAAATCCTCCCGAACCGACCGCGATGAGCGATTGGTTCAAGTTCCAACCCGCGCCCAGCGGATCCCGGTTCGGATGCAGAAAGACCGTCAAGCGATCCTTCTGGTACGGCTTCAATTTCAGCCAAACCACCGGCAACAAACACGCGCCCAGCGCGACGACCAACACCAGATGTTTCACTTTCACGCCCGCCACGAACATCAGACCGAAACAAATCGGAATCAACACCATCGCCGATCCCAGGTCCGGCTGGACCAGAATCAACAGCGCCGGCACGACGACCAACGTCAGCCCGCCCAACACCGTCGCCCAACCCCGTCGCTGCTCGGGTGTTCGATGGAACAGATAATACGAAATCGCCACGATAACTGCCAGCTTCGCGAATTCGGCCGGTTGCACCCCATATCCGCGCCATCCGAACCACGATTTCGACCCGTGCACGCGCGTACCGGCAATTAACACGAACAACAGCAGTCCCGCCGCCAGCACGTACCAAATCACCGCTCCCTGACAGATCAGCCGGTAATCAATCAACGCCATCGCCACGTACAACACCAAGCCCACGCCGAACCACACCATCTGCGTCCGGTAAAAGTCCGGCATCGGCTGCCCTTCGCCCCGGTACGACGCGCTGTAAATGAACGCCACGCTTCCCGCGGCCATCAACACCATCGCGCCGAACAGCAGCCAGTCCATGCGCTTCAACAGTTCGAGTGAACGGCTAGTCTGCATACACTCCCGAATCTCCGGTCGCCGAACGTTTTTTCTGAAACATGCGCGCGAAAATCTCCCCGGCCACCGGCGCGGCCACGCCGCCGCCGCTCCGTGCGTCCTCCAGCATCACCGCCACGGCGATCTGCGGTTTGTCGTACGGCGCAAATCCCATGAACCACGCCCGGTTGAACCGGCGCGTCTGACCTTCGATTCTCACATCATACTCCGCTGTGCCCGTCTTCCCAGCCACCGACAACCCCGGTACCGCCGCCCGATGCGCCGTCCCATCCGATTCATTCACCGCACCGAGCATCGCCCGCCGCACGAACTCCAGATTCTGTGCCCGGACGTTCAACCGCCCGGCCACCTCGGGGACCGCGTCGTGCACAATCTCACCACTGATCGTATGGATTTTTTTCACGACGCACGGCCGCATCCGCACGCCGCCGGTCGCGAACTGCGCCGCCGCGCACGCCAACTGCAACGGCGTCACCAACAAATCGCTTTGCCCGATCGACAACTGCGCCGTGTCCGCCGGCCACCAACGCTCGCCGCGTTCCATCCGTTTCCACGCCGGGCTGGGCACGAACCCGGTCACGTCGCGCCCGACATCGATCCCCGTCGATTGCCCGAAGCCGAACTGCCCGGCCATGCGCGCGATCACGTCCGCCCCCATCTTCATCCCTTCCTGGTAAAACCACACGTCGCACGACTCGCGGATCGCCTTCATCGCGTCCACCACGCCGTGCGTGCCGTGACACTTGAACACCCGGTTACCAATCTGCAACGAGCCTTTGCACTCCCACGTGTCGCTCGGCGCAATCATGCCGGCTTCCAATCCGGCCAGCAACGTGATCGTCTTGAACGTCGAACCCGGCGCGTACTTCGCGCCAATCGAGCGATTCAACATCGGGCTGGCCGGATTGTTAAAGATGCCGGTAATCACGGGCGGCGGCGTGCCGGGATTGAAGATGTTCGGGTCGAATGCCGGCGCGCTCACCGACGCCAGCACTTCGCCGGTGCGCACGTCGAGAACCACCACCGCTCCGCGCAGCTCCTTGCCCTCCAGCGGCGCGCGCGCCAACGCCTCCTCGGCGATGCGCTGATAACTCGCGTCAATCGTCAACGTCACCCGGCAACCGCGCTCGGCCTTCTTCTCGCCGAGATCCTCAACGAGATTGCCGGACGGACTGACGCGGATCGTTTTGCCGCCCGGTGCCCCGCGCAAATATTCGTCGCAGGCCAACTCGACGCCTTGCTTGCCGACGCTGTCCGGCTGGTAGTAATAGAATCGCTCGACGTCTTCGTCGTCACCGCCGGTCTGCTGCGCCTTGGCGACGAACCCGAGCAAATGCGCCGCCAGAGCTCCTTGGGGATACTGTCGCACCGGCATGACGATGAGATCGGCGCCGGGTTGAGTGCTCGCGCGCTCCGCAAACGCCGCGACCGTCTCCGGTTTCAAGTCGCGCCAGACCGGCATCGGGATCGGCCGGCGTTTGTAGTAGTGATTGGTCACGCTTGCTTCCGACAACGTGTACGGCAAACCGAGCTTCACACTCAACGCGCCGACGCTGGCCTGCGCGACGCTATAGATTCTCTGCCGTTTCGATTCGCGTTTGAGCTGGTCGAGGTAGATTGCGATGTCGTAGCTCGGCCGGTTGTTCGCGAGCACGACGCCGTTGCGGTCCACGATCTCGCCGCGCGCCGACGGAATCCGAATGCGGCGCAGCGATTGCGCGTCGCCGCGAATGTCGTAGTGACCGCCGCGCATCACCTGCACGTGCCACAGCGCGAGCAGCAACAGCAGCAGACCGGAACTGACGATTCCGACGATGATGGCGAGTCGCGGATTCCGGTCCCGGTAGGGCGCGGTGATGATCACGCGATCCTCCTGAACAGCCGGGCAAACTCGATTCCGAAGAAGAGCAGCGAAGTGAGCACGCCGGTAATCACCGCGATGACGAAAACCTTGAACAACCCGCCGAACGAGAACCCGGCCACGCAACACGCTGCGAACCCGGCCAGCGCCGATGTGAACGCGCCGGCCACCAACTGGACCGGCGGCAACTCGCGTGCAAGTACGTCGCGCAGGCCGGTCATCACGATAGCCGCGATGACGAACGCCACGGCGGTAAGACCAAACGGCGCCGCCGACAACGCGTCCTGAGCGAAGCCCGCAATGATGGCCAGCGTAATTGCGCGTCGCCGGCTGACCGTGAACGAGAACCACGGAACAAGGGCCGGTAAGAACTCGATGCGGATTCCGCCGAGCCAGCGCATCGCCGGCATCCACGCCTGCGCTGCGGCGAGCGGAAACACGACGCTGAGTTGGAAGAGCAGTGTCATTCCGTGATCACGATCACTTCTTCGAGTTTGTTGAAGTCGACGGACGGTTTGATTTGGATGTCCTGGTACATGCCGGTCTGTTGATTGAGCGACGCACCGGTGACCGTGCCGATGAGGATGCCTTTGGGGAAGACGCCGCCGAGACCGGAGGTGATGACGACTTGTTTCGCTTTGATCTTCGCTTCGCGGGCGACATAGGTCATGACGCAGTGCGGGTCGCGGGCGAAAGCGCGGTCGCTGCCGGCGACGACGCCGGTATCGCGAGTTTCTTGAATCACGGCGCTGGCTTTGCAGTTGGGGTCGGTGATGAGAAGGACGCGGGCTTCGCCGCGCGTGACGGAAATGGTTTTGCCGATGAGGCCGTCGGCGTTGAGGACGGCGAGATTGTCGCGGAGGCCGTCGTTGCTGCCACGGTCAATCTGGATGCTCTTCCACCAGTTCGAGGCGTCCCGGCCGATGATGCGGGCGGCCACCGTCTTGTAGGGGAGACGTTCTTTCATCGCGAGGAGTTGCCGGAGACGCTGGTTTTCGAGGCCGGTCTCGACGATGGCGCGGGATTGTTGACGAAGAACGTCGTTGTCGGACCGGAGTTGATCGTTTTGCTTCGCGAGTTGACGGCGGGACTGGACGACCGGGATGAGGTCGCCCAGTTTGACGAACGGCGTGCCGAGTCGGACTAAAATCATGCGCAGCTTACCGGACAGAGTCGTAGGTTGGCCCAGAAAAACAATCCAGCCCACGACGAGCAGTCCGATGATGACCCAATTCCTTCGATTCAATCAAACCTATGTCTTTGCTGGTGGCATGGGCGTCTCTGCCCGTGCATCAATCGACACACAGGCACGGAGGTCTGTGCCACCGGAGGCAATATAAGGTGGGCAGAGAAGTAGAAGGCGGTAAGGGCGAAGCGAGACCGATACCCGTCGAGAAATCTAAAAATCTGTCCAACATCAAAATCATCATGCCGCGCGCGACCCCTCCCTGTATTCGTTCGGCGTGGCTAAGTTCCGAGCTTTTTACCGCTTGCCGGGAAGTGGGTCAAGTCGCGATTTGAATGGCGAGGCCGACGTGGACGCGCTGGTCAAAGACATCGCGGAGCTATCCGCGCAGAAGTAACCTACTGGCTTAGTCACTCTTGGGCGGATCTTGACGTGGGTATATTGTGGAGAACGACGTTACCTTCTCACGCAAACCGTCTATCTCCAGCTTGAAGTACTCCCAATCTGTGTATTTGCTCCAAGACCATTCAACCGTGAAGAACGGAAGCATCTCAGCTTTTCCGGAGCCCGGCGGTTCCCACTTCCACTGATTGACCTTCGGAGACAGCAAGGGCAACTCATTTTCAATGTAACCGAGTTTCTTCAAGTATTCCCGCGCCATGGACAGCGCTTGTTCTTTTGTAATTTTTGACGGTCTGATCAGCGGCTTTATTTGTTCAGCTCGCCACAACACCGTCATGGCAAACTTCTTGTCAACGAAATAGTCAACAAGCAGATTCTCAACATCGAACGAGAACTGAAAGCGTCCATCAATTTCAACGCTGAAGCCATCTCGTCCGTATCCACGCGCAGGACGGTATCCGGGAAAGCGCGTGACGCGGTTAGTCCCAAGGGGCAGAGCCATGTCTAAACTCAATGTAGTCGCAAACTTTTCTATGTACGGCAATGCGTCCACCAGATTCGTTTTGGAAAGAATCGTACCTTCCTTCATTCTTCCGAATGCAGCGCGGTTTGGGAAATTGCACAGCCCAGCTACACATGCGGCCAGTAGAAATATTCTCATGGATTCCCCGACAATTGGTCATCGCCCCAGACTTGTGGAGCGGCTCGATGCCGGCCCGCGCAAGATTCCGGGCGTGAATGGGCTCTATCCCCGGCAAGCCAACGCCGTATTCGCGAGTCCGACGTGGACAATTTCGTGAAAGACATCGCGGCGCTTATCGGACTGTAGTGTCTTTCACCGGAGGGAGAGCGAAGAGAAATAAACAAGACGCTTAGTAGCACCAGATATCGCCATCACAATCTTGGGACCAAAGCCGTGCTCGTTTTCCCTTGCGCCCTTCCGCATCCACTGAATATGAAAGGCAGGTACTGTTAAGACATGGGTCGGATTTGTTTCCGAAGGCTGCCAACGATACTGATGGCACTCCGGCGGCTCGAAATCTTCGTCCTTAAAGCCGAGGCCGTGAAAGTACTTCAATCCAACCTCCACCGCAGTTCGTTCGTCCAGTAAGCACGGTTGCTTAGACCATGCAACCATTTCGGCAGGGTCAAGCCGGCTAAGTTTGTGATTTACGTTTTCGGCTCTGTCCCAAAACTCTCGCACAGCCTCGCGCCAATATCCAAGGACATACCGATCTTGAAGAATTATGGTCGCATTTTCTTGCTCAGCATGGACGATCGACTTGGATACGGCTTTCGCAATAGGTTTGTCTAACGTGACCCCCGCCTTTTCCAAGAATTGGTCGCAAAGTGGTAGAACAGTTTCAAGTGTGACGGCGGCTGCGAATAAGATGGCAATCATGAAAACACTAATCCTGCCAAGTCAAGTTTTGGAAACCATATCGAACCAATTGAGTATCCTCTATACCGCTTGCCTCGTTAATCGCTTGTTGAATTGCGTCCGACATCGGGCGGTCTATAACTTCAGTCCAATGTTGCCAGAAGCGTTGGGAAAACACATCGTGGCTATTACCAAATAGGCTAGAACGTGTGACTTGACCCCAACCGAGGAACGCACGGTTCTTTCTCCCAACGACGGAGTAATCCATTTGGTTCTTCAAGATGCCAAAGGCGCGAGGCCAATTGCCCTTACCGGATAGGCAGCCATCCAAAAAGACAAATTTGAAAGGTGTATTGAACCTTGCAACCCACGTGTTCTTGACGGGCGAGAAGAAATAAATATTATCAAGTACAGTTGCGACCTCGGCGTATACCAGACCAGACAGTGGGGAGCCTTCGTTAAATCCCATTCCATCACCGTCAGTGTGCCCGTTGTAATAGAACTGCGTGACTTCGGGATTTTGCAGGTTTCCCAATAACGCCGGCCAATCTGCATCTACATCTGCGACAAAAATATCATCTGGAAAGGTCTCGTTGTTGGCATCAGACAAACTAATTGCTGTTCTGATATTCACGAGCTTCTGTGCTGAGACTGTTTCCCAGAGAAATCTTGTCGGAGGGAGACAACATCTGCGTAGTTTTTCTCGAGAAAGTAGGGTCTTTCGAGTGGTAAACGGAGCCTCTCGATACGCTGCAGCGGTTATCGTGTCCGAGCCAGCCGTTAATCCAGTGGGCGTGGCCGTAATTGTGTAGAAATATAGCGATTTTGTCGGAACATCATTCCCATTATTATCTGTGCCATCCCATGTTGTGGCTATTTGCCCGTCGCTGGTTGTTCCGGACATATTCTTCATCACGGTTCCATCCTCAGCCTCAATTTGAATGGACCAAGTTGCTTGTGCATAGGAAAGACTCGCTTGAATCGGTAGCTGCGACTGAAAAGCCTCGAACGAAGTTAGAGTTAGGTTGTTCTGGAAAACGAGTTGTAATGGTGCCGACTCGGCTTCATTTGCCACAGTCTCTGCATCAGGATCTCCGCCCAATCGAGTTACTCCAGCATTGTCCGCCACACGCGCAGAAATAGTGTGCGCGCCATTCGCAAACAAACGTGTGTCTAGTACGAATGTGAATGGCGCATCGGTCAACGTGACAAGCTCATTGCCATCAATTAATAGCGTAATTGAACTAACTGCGCCGTCATCGGCCGCCTGCGTTTCGACCGAAACCGTCCCACTTATCGTGGCGCCGGGCGCAGGCGAAGTAATCTGCACAGTCGGAATCCCGCCGCAAGCATTGACAGTCACGTCCTTTGTTCCAACGGACGAGCACCCTGCACTCGCCACCGTGACGCCTAGCGTAGCCGGACTCGCGGTAGTCGCTGACCATGTGATGCTGCGCGTGTCTTGGCCGGCTGTGATTGTGCCGTTTTGGATTGTCCACGTGTAGGTAGCGCCCGCGCCGGCGTCAAGGACGGAGGCTGTGTTGCCGGTCGAGTTGGCGCAGACGGAATCAGGCGCAGTGATCGTTACCGAGCCAGAGCTGGCTACCGTGACATTCTTACTGCCGCTCGAAGCGCAGCCGTTGACCGTGACCGTGACCGAAAGCGCGGCGGGACTGCTCAAACCGGCGCTCCACGTGATGCTACGCGTGCCTTGACCACCGGTGATCGTCCCGTTGCTGAGTGACCAGTTATAGGTTGCCCCACTTCCGGCATCGGGCACCGAAGCAGCATTGCCGGTTGAATTCGCGCAAACTGAGTCAGGCGCAGTAACGGTCGCGTCGGGGAGTGCGTTGACAGTAACATTCTTGCTTCCGGTGGAGCCACACCCCACACCGGCCACTGTAATCAAAAGCGAAACCGGACTTGTGGAGGCTGCCGACCACGTGATGCTTCGCGTGCCCTGACCGGTTGTGATTGTCCCATTCTGAATTGTCCAAGAGTACGTAGCTCCGGTTCCTGCGTCCGGCACCGAAGCAGTATTTCCGGTGGAGTTCGCGCAAACGGAATCGGACGCGGTTATCGTGACCGAGCCTGAGCTACCGACTGTCACATCCTTGTTTCCAGTTGCGGCACAGCCGTTGGCTGTAACCGTCGCGCTAAGACTCACAGGACTACTTGATCCTGCAGACCACGTAATACTGCGCGTTCCACCGCCACTTTGGATTGTCCCCCCGGAAATCGTCCAACTGTAAGTTGCTCCTTGTCCGGCGTCGGGCACCGACGCCGAGTTCCCAGTTGAGTTAGCGCACACCGAGGATGGAGCAGTGATCGTCGCGTCCGGTAATGCGTTGACTACAACATCCTTGCTGCCGGTCAGCCCACAGCCGACGCCGCTGACAGTAATTGAAAGCGAAACCGGAGTCGCAGAATTCGCTGACCATGTGATGCTGCGACTTGCCTGCCCTGCGGTGATTGTTCCGTTCTGAATTGTCCACGAATACGTCGCACCGGCTCCGGCGTCTGGTATTGAGGCTGTGTTGCCGGTGGAGTTGGCGCAAACGGAATCGGGCGCGGTTATCGTCACCGAACCCGATGTAGTGACCGTCACGTCTTTAGTGGCGGAGGCAGTGCAACCATTCGCCGTTACCGACACGCTCAACGTAACCGGGCTTGCAGACGATGCAGACCAAGTAATTGCCGGTGTTCCTTGGCCCCCGGTAATGCTCCCATTACCAATCTGCCACGTGTATGCTGCCCCAGCACCGTAATCCGCAATTGAAGCAGCGTTGCCCGTCGAGTTCGCGCATACAGAAGCGGGTGCGGTGATTTGCGGAGCGGCCAAGCCGCCTCCCTCATTGTGGTTCATGTAGCAGCTAATCACGCTGCTGATGTTCCCGTTGCCGACGGCGGCGGGAGCGTAGTCGCGTAGAATACGCACATCGTCAATCTTGCCAACCAGTAAGCCGGTCTGAGACGGACTCTCAGCCGCGTTGCCGACGCGCATTGGATTCCCGTTCGTTTCGACGATCTGGCTTGCCAAGACGTTTCCATCGCCGCGCTGCGCACCATCTACATAGAAATGCACATTGCGGGTCAGCGCGTTGGTGCCCGGCAAAGTGCCGTCATAAGTAACTGCAATATGGTGCCAGTTGCCTTCCGTTGGCGGAATCAACCCGCCCGTCACGGAAGTTGCGGACAAGTGGTCGTTGACACGCACCGCCAATTGACCATCTGCGCCCGTAAACCCGAAGGCAAACCCGTCGTTCTGCGCCAATCCACGCGGATGCTCGTCGCTAACAATGCGAGCGGACGTATTCTGGTTCGTCGCGCTGCTTTGGCGTTTGACCCACGCCATGATGGTAAACTTCTGTGAGCCCGCCAGCGGATCATATGTTGTGGAAGTTTCAATGTAGGGCGTTGTCTCGCCGCTACCGGAGTTTGGAAGTGAGAGCGCCCGGCCGCAACTTGAATTCGATGGTGGAACGTCAGTCGTGAAATCAGCGCCGTTCCTAAGGGTCGCATTTGCCGAAGCTCCATCGGTGCCGAGGTTGACGGTGCTAATTCCGGTACCCTCGCTAAACGGGTATTCGACAATGACCGCACTGCTACCAGCCGTGTCTCCCACGCATCCCGTGCCGCTAACCACGGTGACGGTTTGCTGGCACGCGCTTTGATTGCCGGCTGTATCGGTAGCAGTCCACGTCACCACGGTTGTGCCGCGCGGGAAAATCGCGGGCGCATTGCTCGTCACATTAGGCACCCCGCAGTTGTCGCTGGCGGTGGGCTGACCAAGATTCACATTCGAGGCAAAAGTCTGACCGGCATTCGCTGTGACCGTGATGTTGCTTGGGCAGGCAATCGTTGGTAACTCGAAATCATCGCTCCTGTTCGCGTAGCAAAGAATCACGCTGTTTGTGTTGCCATCGCCTACTGGCGCGGGCGCAAAGCCGCGAAGAATGCGCACATCGTCGAGCTTGCCTACAAGCGCATTGCCCACGGCACGGCTGACGGAGGAGTTGCCGATGGTTAGCTTGTTGGTGTTTGTTCCGACCGACACATTCACGGTCGCGTTCGACACGCCGAGTCCGCGCTGCACGCCATCCACGTAGAAATGCGCATGGCGCGTCAACGAGTTTGTGGCCGGACGTGAACCGTCGTACACCACGGCGACGTGATGCCACGTGCCGTCATTGGGCGCAATGCCGCCCACGGTCGTGCTGAGTTCATTGCTGTTGACGCGCAATGCAAGTGTCCCGCTCGCCCCTGAGAATCGCAGAGCGAACCCGGAGTTGGAGCCGAGTGTTGTACTGCTTTCGTCGCTGACGACGCGAGCCGACTGATTGCTCGCAGTGCTGCTGCTTTGCCGTTTCACCCACGCCATGACAGTGAAGTTCGTTGCGCCTGTCAACGGATCGTAGCTACCGGAGGTTTCAACTGCCGGCGTCAATGAGCCGCTGCCCGTTGCAGGAATGTTGACGCTATAGCCGCAGCTAGCATTGACTGGTGGAAGCTCGGCGCTGAAACTTGCACCATTGGTCAGCGCAGCATCGCCGGCGGCCCCACCAGTGCCAGTATTGATCGTCGTAGAACCGCTGCCTTCACGAAAGATATATTCTGTGACGGTATTCGTGTCGCCGACACAACCAGTGAACGAAAACCCACGAACTGCACTCGCCATCAGAATCATCGCCCAAACCGCAAATTGCACTTTCATCGCTTTTCCTTTCTGACTACAGTCAGCGAGACACTCGCCTCTTCAAGAATTGACCGCGTGAAATGAAATTCACAAACCGGGAAGAAATGGCGGATAGAAGGCGATTCGATGTGACTTCGCGGCTGATTCCCCTTTGACCCTGCTGATGAGACAGCAAGCACTCGCACTTCTCCAAGAAAACTATCGCGCAGTATGCGCCGCTGTTTCTCGTTGTCAATTGAAAACCCACTCGCATGTTGGCGAGACAAAAAAGAGAGGCCGGTTTCCCGGCCTCTCTTTCGGTTTGATGTTTGGAGTTGTTACGCCGTGAACGGGCGATCTACCGGCAACTGAAACTCGCGGCGGATGGGGGCGTTGGCTTTGTTGTCACTCTGCCAAATGCCATCGGCGGCGAATTGGATCGCGATGCGACGGTCGGTGACGCTTTTGACGGCATCCTCAACCGTGTTGCGTTCGGTGCTCGCCTGCGATTGCGTGCCGGTCTGACCGGCATTGGCACCAAAGTACGCGGCGCGCATTGACTTCAAGGCCGTGACTTTCGCGGCGTTGACGCCGGGTAGTGTGTCGGTCACCAGCTTCGCGATGATGGCGTCGGCGACTTGCAGGACGCGGGCGCGGCTGCTGTCGATGTCTTCGCCAACGTAGTAGTCCTTCATCTGTTGCGGCGTGGTGCGGGCGTACTTTTGTTTGGCGGCAGCTTGGATGCCTTTGATGCCGCTGAGCAACGACTGTTGGGCTTGCGCCTCCGCAGCCGTGGCCACGCGGACATCGCTGGTGAGGTCACCGGCTTTGCCGATGCGGGCCGAGGTCGCGGCCACGTCGCTGACGAGCTGGTCAACGAAGTCGGCGTTGATCTCGCTTTCGGCGAGTTTCGCCGCGTAGTCGGTCTTCTTGGCGGCGGTGGTGACGAGGCTGGCTTTGTCGAGGGCGTCAACGTGCTTCTGGTTGACGGGGCCGCGTGTGACTTTCTTCTTGGCAGCCTCAGATGCGGTCGGTGTCGGGTCTGGCATGGCTTCTATCCTTTCCCTTATCGAGCGGCGAGCGTCATTGCTGTCGCTCAACCCACAAAAGAGCATCGGTTAGGCCACTCTGAGCGCGCACAAGGGTACTCTGTCTCTTTTTGACCACTACCTGAGCGTGCACAAGGTTTCTCCAAGCGAAAACAGCGTTTCCGGGAGTGTTTTTAGGGTTTCTCTGAGTGCGCACTAGGTTTCTCTGAGCGTTCACAAATGTTCTCCAAGCCCGCACAAGGCTACCGGAAGTGTGCACAGCGCGACTTTGTCCGGTCACAAGGGGACTCTGACCGGGCAGGGGATTTCGGGGAACGACGCGGACGGCGCTCGCGGCGCAATCGCCCTACCGACGACAAAGCCGGTAAGAAAGAAGTCGGCGGATAGAATTGCCCGGGCGGATTCGCCCTACGATGAATTCTTTGCGAGTTTTTCGAGGAAGCCGAGTTCTTGGAGGACGACGCCGGTACCCATCGCCACCGCACTAAGCGGATCGTCGGCGACGTGGACCGGTAATCCAGTTTCTTCGGCCAGCAATTTGTCGATGCCGCGAATGAGCGCGCCGCCGCCCGCCAAGACAATGCCGCGATCGACGAGGTCGGCGGCGAGTTCGGGCGGACAACGTTCGAGCGTCACACGAATGCTTTCGACAATCGTCGTGATAGGCTCTTGCAACGCTTCGCGGACTTCTTCGGAGGTGACGGTCAAGGTTTTCGGCAGCCCCGCGACGAGGTCGCGGCCTTTGACTTCCATGGTCAGCTCTTGTTCGAGCGGGTAAGCTGAGCCGATCTTGATCTTGATGTCCTCCGACATGCGTTCCCCGATCATCAAGTTGTAAGCGCGTTTCATGTACTGGACGATGGCTTCATCCAGTTCATCTCCTGCCACACGGATGCTGCGGCTGAGCACGATGCCGGCCAGGCTGATGAGGGCCACCTCGGTCGTGCCGCCGCCGATATCCACAATCATGTTGCCGGCCGGCTCTTGCACCGGCAACCCAACGCCAATGGCCGCCGCCATCGGTTCTTCAATGAGGTAAACGACGCGCGCCCCCGCGTGAGTGGCGCTGTCCTTGACGGCGCGCTTTTCCACCTCGGTGATCCCGCTCGGCACCGCCACGATCACGCGCGGTTTGACGCCGTACTTGCGGTTGTGCACCTTGGTGATGAAATAGCGCAGCATCGCCTCCGTGATCTCGAAGTCCGCGATGACGCCGTCCTTCATCGGGCGAATCGCCTGGATGTTGCCTGGCGTGCGACCCAACATCCGTTTCGCCTCTTCTCCCACCGCCAACACGTGGCTCGTCCCGGTCTGAATCGCCACCACGCTCGGCTCTCGCAAAACAATCCCGTGATCACGCACATAGACCAGCGTGTTCGCGGTACCCAAATCGATCCCGATATCGGTCGAGAAATAGTTTAGAAATCTGCCAAACATCTACAAGTGCGTGCCGCGCACGACCTCCTCAGTGCTTCTCGGCGAGCGGAAAATTGTAACTGTCACGTTTACCGAACTTTACCCCAACGCATCAGGGCCATCTATCCGCGCACGTTGTACCGTCTGCGCCCGGTAGCGTCAAGAAGGGATTTGGCACGCACAGAGCCGGTAACGCCGGGTTGAGTGGCGTTCCGGGACATTGTGTTTCGATCACTCAGGTTTTCTTTTCTCGGCCGCTGTATGGAGGAGTACGGTCTGTCCGACCGCCAGCCGACCGATGCGAGTGACCGCGCCGTAGATTCCCGCGGTGTTCTGGTGCATACGAACGACCGCCTTCATCACTTCTGGCGCAGCACTGGCCGAGTCGGGATCAAGGTTCACGATCGAGCAGCGAACGTCGCGCATCGTGACGGTGATGGCGGGGGCGTCGTCCCCCTCGCCGAAGGAGAGCACGCCGCCCACCCACTCATCCTCCTGAAAGGGAACCGGTCGCAGTAAACGAACCACAACATTCGGGCGAAATCGTCGCACGTCCGCGCTCCGCCCGGCGAGTCGTCCGATCTCGCGCACCGTCTCGGAGGCGATCACGGAGATGCTCGCTTCATCGAAGATACCACGATCCAAATGCATCATCTGCACGGGACCCCCGTACCGGCGTCCAACCTCCGTGGCCAAGTCCTCCCCGAAGACCGGCATCTCTTCGCCATCCGGCGTGCGAACATGCGTCGGAAGGTCTCCCTGAGCACCGTCTTCACGGCGGTGCGGAGTAAACAGGAGCAGGTCGGGAAGCTTGCTGGCTATCAGCCACGGCATCCCACTGCGGTCATCAATCCGCCGGAAGGCTAGGCGTCTGTCACCATCGAGGCCGTGCCAGCCGAGGTTGGCTACCTCAAGTCGTTCGCCGCCCATGGACTTCACGGGATACCGGAAGATCGCCTCCACATGGCCGATTTCTATAGTCATGCTCGATCTGAGTCCGCCCAGCATGAAGTAGACGCCCGAATGGCGTAAAAAAAGACGCCAGAGTGGCGTCTAGTTCTGGAGATCGCGTGTACGACGACTACGTCCATGCCGGGCATCTTACCGGCATCGCGTCCGACGGACAAGCCGGAAGGCCACCGGATAGTTCAGTGACTTGCTTCGGTTGTACCGCGGACGCAGTCCATTGCGGTCGGACTAAATCTTTGTGCCGGCGGGGATGACAGCGTTCTTGGGGATGATGACGATGCCGTCGCGGATGTAGTAGCTGGGGCCGTCGAAGTCGGGGGCGCCGGTCTTGTCGGAGATGACGACGCCGTCACCGATGTAGGCGTTCTTATCAATGATGGCGCGGGTGATCTTGCAGTTCCGGCCGATGGCCATGTGCGACATGGTCACGGTGGGGTCGCCCGCCGGTTCCGGCGCGGGCGCGTAGTAGTCGCAGCCCATGATGATGGTGTCTTTGAGTTCGCAGCCTCCGCCAATGTACGAACGCAGACCGACGACGCAGCTTCGGATTTGCGAATTCATGATGAAGCAACCGTCGGCGATAAGTGATTCGCTGATAGTGCTGTCCACAATTTTCGACGGCGGCAGGAAGCGCGCGCGCGTGTATACCGGATAGGCGCGATCGAAGAAGCTGAACGCCGGCTTGAGTGAGCACATCGCGAGGTTCGCGTTGAAGAAAGAACTAATCGTACCGACATCCTCCCAGTAACCTTGGAACAGATGCGCGAAGACGCGCCGGCGACTGATGGCGTCCGGTATGATGTGCTTGCCGAAATCGGGTTTGTCGTTGTCGAGCACATTGACGAGCACGTCGCGATTGAAGACGTAGATGCCCATCGACGCGAGGAACAGGTCCTCGTGGCCTTTCCCCAGCGCGGAGAGCAACGGATCGTCGAGCCGCAATTCTTCCAGCAGTTCCGGTTCTTTCGGTTTCTCGACAAAGCGGATGATGCGCTTCGCGTCGTTGACCTGCAGGATGCCGAGCGACGTGGCGTCCGAGCGTCTGACCGGGATGGCCGCAATCGTGATTTCCGCTTCGCTGGCGATGTGTTGCCGGATGACGTCCCGGAAATCCATCCGGTACAACTGGTCACCGGACAGGATCACGATGTAGTCGTAATCCGCCGTCGCGAGGTGACGGAGGTTTTGTCTTACCGCGTCGGCGGTGCCTTGATACCAACTCGTGTTGCCGATCGTTTGTTGCGCCGCGAGAATCTCGACGAAACCGCGCGAGAACCGGTCAAACACGTAGCTCGAGTGAATGTGCCGGTGCAACGACGCGGAGTTGAACTGCGTGAGAACGTAGATTTGGCGAATCTCGGAGTTGATGCAATTGCTGATTGGCACGTCCACGAGTCGGTACTTGCCGGCAATCGGCACGGCCGGCTTGGCGCGTTCCTTTGTGAGCGGAAAGAGTCGCGTACCGGCGCCGCCACCCATGATCACGCCGAGAACGTTGTTCGGTGTGAGCGGGCGGGATTCGTTCATGGCGCGACTGTAGCGAGATGGGCGGTAAGCGTCAATTGACAAACCGGTACCATTCGGTTACCGTTGGCCCGTCGGCGGCATATAAAAAACACGACTGATCGAAAGTCCACGCCGTTGCGATTCGCCATCGCTGCCGACAGCCCGAAGCGATTCGGGTTCGGTTGAACCGCCGCCGCGCGACTTTCAAATGGAGTGAACGCATGTGTGGCATCATCGGCTACATCGGTAGCAAACCCGCCCAAAACATCATCCTCGACGGTCTCCGGCGCCTGGAATATCGCGGCTACGATTCCGCCGGCATTTGCACCCTGAACGCCGGCAAGTTCGAGTTGCGCAAGAAAAAGGGCCGCATCAACGATCTCGGCAACGTCCTGCGTCAGCAGCCGGCCAAAGGCAATACCGGCATCGGCCACACGCGTTGGGCCACGCACGGCGCGCCGACCGACGAGAACGCGCACCCGCATCTCGACCAATCCGGCAAGATCGCGCTCGTCCACAACGGCGTCATCGAAAACCATCAGCAACTCAAAGACCGGCTACTCGCGAAGGGCCACAAGTTCACCTCGCAGACCGACACGGAAGTTCTGGCGCATCTCGTCGGCGAATACTACGAGCAAGTTCACGCCGGCAAGAATGGCACGGCGTTGGCCGAAGCTGTCCGGCTCGCGCTCAAAGAGGTCATCGGCACTTACGGTATCGCGGTCGTTCACACCGATCACACGAACACCATCGTCGGCGCGCGACGCGGCAGTCCGCTGCTCATCGGCGTCGGCCGGGACGAAAACTTTCTCGCGAGCGACGTGAGCGCGATCGTCGCGCACACGCGGCGCGTTGTGTATCTGAACGACTTCGAGATCGTCACGTTGACGCGCGACGACTTTCACGTCTCGACGATCGAAGCCGCTGAGGTCAGCCCGGAAATCAAAGAGGTCGAGTTCAAGGCCGAGGACGCGGAGAAGGGCAAGTATCCGCACTTCATGTTGAAGGAGATTTTCGAGCAACCCCACGCTGTGCAGAACGCCTTTCGTGGCCGGCTCAGCCACGAAGAGGCAACCGCGCGACTCGGCGGACTTAACTTGAGTGCCGGCGAGCTTCGTTCAGTTGATCGCATCATCTATTGCGCGTGCGGTACGGCGCTGCATTCCGGCATGGTCGGTGAATACTTGATGGAAGACCTTGCGCGCATCCCGACCGAGTGGGAGTACGCGAGCGAATTCCGGTATCGCAACGCGCCGGTTGAGAAACACACCCTCGTATTCGCCATCAGCCAGTCCGGTGAGACGATTGATACGCTGGCGGCCGTGCGCGAATCGCGGCGCAAAGGGCACAAGACGCTCGGCATCGTCAACGTCGTAGGCTCGACGATCGCGCGCGAAGTGGATGGCGGCGTGTACATGCACGCCGGGCCGGAGATTGGCGTCGCGGCGACGAAGACGTTTACGTCGCAGCTCACGATCATGACGTTGCTGGCCGTGTTGATGGGCCGGATGCGGCATCTCGCGGCGACGCGCGGCGCGGAGATTGTGGAGGAGTTACAGCGCATACCGGAGAAGATGGAGTTGATCCTCAAACAGAGCGAGGTCATTGCCGGCATCGCGAAGAAATACTGTGAAGCCAACGACTTCCTGTTTCTTGCCCGGCAATACAACTACCCGGTTGCGCTAGAGGGCGCGCTCAAGCTGAAAGAGATCTCGTACATTCACGCCGAAGGCTATCCGGCAGCGGAAATGAAGCACGGCCCGATCGCGCTGATCGAGCCGCGCACGCCATCGGTGTTCCTCTGTCCGAAGAACGCGGTGTACGACAAGGTGTTCGCCAACATCGAGGAAGTGAAAGCGCGCAAAGGTCCGGTCATCGCCGTCGCGACGGAAGGTGACAACGAGATCGCAAAGAAAGTGAACGACGTGATCTACATCCCGGAGACGATTGATTGCCTGGAGCCATTGCTGACAGTCGTGCCAATGCAATTGCTCGCATACCACATCGCCGTGTTGCGCGGTTGCGACGTGGACAAGCCGCGCAACCTCGCGAAGAGCGTGACTGTCGAGTGATTTTACCTAGACAACGGCCATTCAACTGAGGTTATCCTCTGGTTTGTCCAATGTCGGTTGCCAATAACGCTTGGGTCGTTCTCACCGCATGGCCGTTGTTTGCATTGGTTCGGACGATAATTCTGCTGGGCCTGTGCACCGCGGGAAGTGCGTCGTCCCAAACCGTTTCGCGAACTCCTCCCAAAGCGTACACTGACAGTTTGGCGAAACTCCTGACGCCTGCACAGGAAGCACTACGGGAACGAGACAAGTTTACCGATGCTGACGGCGCGGCCGTTACGTTGCTTCACGAGACGGTGCGGACGGTAGACGAAGCTGGTCGCAGTTTCACTGCTATTCACAAGATAATGCTGGTTCGCGGGAATGCGGGTGTGTGGGCGACCTGGCGAAGTCGATCCAGTCATTCCGCAAGACACAGCAGATTTATCTCATTGCAGCGCGTTCGATCCAAGCAGACGACAGCGTAGAGCCGGTAGCTGCCAACGGCGCGTTCATCCAATCTCCGCAACGCGAGGCCGACGATTCGCTCTATTCCGATTACAGCGAATTGGTCATGGTTTTCCCGAACGTCAAAGCCCGCACGGCCACGGAATCTATCGTGGTGCTCGAAGAACAGGCCGCCCGGATACCGGGCGAGTTCTCAGCGGTACTGCACTTTGACGCCTCACAGGCGCAGGCGCGTGTACGCCACGTCGTGGAATTGGCCGGCGGCGTCGCGCCTCGACTTACGATTGCACAAGTGGGAAGTGGCACGCCGGAGGTCAAACGTGAGAAAATCCCGGGCGGGAAAGTGCGACTAACGTGGGAGC
>Ga0247727_10002048_pt1 | contig 46678 bp, 36 predicted proteins | sample WisWelCaveWW1625_FD_202498 | JGI IMG/M metagenome (GOLD analysis project Ga0247727, IMG submission 202498) | Biofilm microbial communities from Wishing Well Cave, Virginia, United States - WW16-25 | ecosystem: Environmental > Aquatic > Deep subsurface > Groundwater > Cave microbial mat | place...
ATTGAATTCACAAAAATGTACACGCTGCGGCGCGAAGCGGATCGCTCGTCCGACTTGCCCCAGCCCTGACCGGGTCGCGACTGTCCCGCCAAAATGCCGGCGTCGATCTTCGGGTAGATGCTTGGGCCGCCCATTTCTGAATTCAATTGGCCGCTCACCGCGAGCGTGGCGTCGCGGATCGGTTCGGCCTCGAGCCGCCGGTAGCTGAACCGCCAGAGCAATCGATTGTCGGGATCGATCGCGGCCGCCTCTTCACTCCAATCGGAAGACATGCGATAGGTGTTCGAGGTCATGATAAGCTTGTGGAGCGGCTTCCACTTCCAGCCGCTGGCGATAAACTCGGCCGCCAGCCAATCAAGTAACTCGGGGTGGCTCGGCGATTCGCCCATTTTTCCAAAATCGTTCGCTGTCCGGACCAGCCCGTCGCCGAAGTGATGTTGCCAGATGCGATTGACAACGACGCGAGCGGTCATTGGGTTCTCGGGGCTGGCGATCCATTGTGCCAAAGCGAGTCGTCGGCCGGTCGTCTCGGCCCGCGGTGGTTGGATTCTTGGCGCTTGGGTGGAAAGGATCGAGACGAACGCCGGTTCGACTTCTTCGCCAGCCGAGCGCGCGTCGCCGCGCTTCAACAAATTCGTTTTTGGCGGATTTGGGCCCGAATCGACAATGCCGATGGCCACGGGTAGCGGCTTCGGTCGGCCTGCATTGAGCGTCTTGACCTTTTCATCCAGATCCTTTTTCACCTGTTTGTCCTCATCGCCCAGCGCCTTTTCAATTTCGGCGGGTTTCACCTCCAGCGCCTTGGCGTTGTTGTCGGCAAGCGCTTTCTGTTCCGGCGTGCGGGAATCTGCGGGAGTATCCAGCGCGGCCAGGGTCTCCGCGGTCAATGTGCTTCGCTTCTCGGTGATGAGTTTTTGCTTGGTCGGTTCCAGCAGCATTCCAAGTTGGGCATGGACCATTTTCACCTGAACGTCAATGGCGGAGTTTTCCGCGGCATGTGCGGTACGCTCGGACTCCGGCGCCAGCGGCAAGTCATCGGCATGCTTCGATGGGGTAAGAAACGCCAGTAAGTTGTAATAATCGCGCTGTGAAATCGGATCAAATTTATGTTCGTGGCAGCGGGCACAGTGCAGTGTCATGCCGAGGAACACGGTCGATGTCGCCTTCAGCATGTCGTCCAACAACTCGTAGCGGTACATCAGCGGGTCGGCGGGCTCGTCGTCCCACGGACCAAGTCGGTTGAAGCCCAGGGCGATCCGTGAGTCATTGGTTACCGTTTCCAGTTCGTCGCCGGCCAACTGCTCCAGAATGAATCTATCGAACGGTTTGTCATCGTTGAATGAGCGAATAACATAGTCGCGGTAGCGCCAGGCATTCGGTTTGGGCCCGTCGCGTTCGTAACCGTTGGTTTCGGCGAATCGCACGACGTCGAGCCAGTGTCGCCCCCACCGTTCGCCGTAGTGCGGGGAGGCCAGCAGGCGATCGATCAAGTTCTCAAATGAATGGGGTGAGGTATCTGCGAGAAACTCCTCAACCTGTTCCGGGGTGGGCGGTAAACCGATGAGATCAAAATACACGCGACGAACCAACGCTCTGGTGGTTGAAGGGGCGGCGGGCCGAAGTCCCTGCGGCTCAAGTCGAGCGACTACGAAGGCATCAATCGGGTTTCGCACGCCGTCACTGCTTCGCATTGACGGCACACTGGGGCGGTTCAGTTTTTGGTAGGCCCACGGAGCACTCGATCCGTTGCTGGCCGTTCGCGGTTCATCACTGGAAAAAACAAATTGGAAACTCGCGAGAAAGATGAGTGCAAGTGCGGCAGGGCCAGGCATTCCAGAGTACTTGGGTCTCCCGTGCAAGTTTCGACCGCGGATACTTGGCATGTTTGAGCCGTCTGGACGGTAAGTGCGAGGCGAGCACAGTGGAAAGCAACTCATTTGTAACCGGAACAAAGATCGGTTGCAACTTCACGGTCTTTTGCTTTTGCCTCACCCCCAGTGACGGTATAGTGATCGCATTGAGAGTGACCTTTTTAGGACTGAACGGGAGAATAGGTCGATGAGCAGTTCAGAACAGATACGCCAGTGGATAATTCAAGGTGAGTTGATGACGACCGAGGCCGCGGATGAGTGGATCGGCCGTTGGCGGACAACGGCCGCGCCCTCGACTGGCGTCGAAGACCTTGTGGGATGGCTTGTCGCCCAGGATCTGCTTTCGGAATTCCACGCCGAGGCATTTCACGCCGGTTACGCCGGCCCGTTCATGATTGGCCCGTACCGAGTATTCGAGCGAATCGCTGCCGGACGTCTGGGGACAATTTTTCGTGCCGTACACACGGAGTTCCAACAGCCGGTCAGCTTGAAGATTTTTCCTCGAACGCTTGCCGATCATCCCGAAAAACTGGCCCGGCTCGGGCGCGAGGCACGGGTGTCGATCGAAGTGGACCATCCGAACGTCGTGCGAACTTTTCACGTGGGTGAAGTGGCAGGTCTGACCTTCCTGGCAATCGAAGACTTGCAGGGGGAGACGCTGGCATCGCTGCTAGATCGCGAGAAGCGGTTGCCTTTTGGCAAGGCATGTTGGTTGGTTCATCAAGCAGCCCAAGGTTTGGAGCACCTGCACTCCCTGGGCATCGTGCATCGCGATATTCAGCCGGGAAATCTTTGGATCGGCAAGACCGGTGTGGTGAAGATTATGGAATTTGGTGCCGCACGGGACACTTTGGAGTACCTCGACAGCATGGGCGACGAAGGTCCACCCACACTCGTGGACGTGATTGTGGGAACATTCGACTACATGTCTCCCGAGCAGGCGCAGGATGCCCATGCCGCCGACTTTCGCAGCGACATTTACTCGCTTGGTTGCACGTTGTATCACTGTCTCGCGGGTACGACACCGTTTCCCGACAAGAACCCCGTACGCCAGATGCTGCGGCATTCAAACGAAAAGCCGAAGCCTGTCGATATCTTCGCCCCCGATGTTCCGCTGGAGCTGGCCGACACTGTGGCGGCCATGCTCGCCAAGCGACCGGAAGATCGGTACAAATTCGCTCGCGACGTGGCTCGCGTTATCGAACAGTTCGTCGTGCCGGAAGTCGCCGAGCCGCAGGATTCGTCGGAATTGAATCCTGAATTTTTGCAATGGGTCCGCTCCGCCGAGGGTCACGAGACTACCGGATTGAGCACGGCCCCGGTCTCACCCCAGGCAACGGAATTCCTGCGATGGCTTGAAGACGAGTACGGATCGCCTCATTAGCGTGAGGCAGGTTTCCAGATTCATGTCGCCAGGTCGAGAGGCATCGAATGTCGGCATACCTGAGAATTGTGCACGGAAAAGCCCCGGTTTCCCGATTCGATCTCGTACCGGATCGGCCGGTGATCATTGGGCGCGGCGAGGGGTGCGATCTTCGTTTCGAGGAACGATCGCTCTCCCGAATGCACTGCTCCATCGAACGTGAAGAGGATGGCTGGCACCTGGTCGATTCCAAGTCGACCAACGGCACGCGACTCGGAGGCTTCAAGGTTTCCGACACCGTGCTGGCGTCGGGTGAGTTGATTCAGATCGGCGACGTTCGGATCGAATTCATTGACGACGCACAACGGCTGGCGGCAACTGATTCGGCGAAGGCCGTCAAGCATCCGCTGGCGGGCCGACACTTTGCTCGATTCGACTTGTTGCGACGAATTCACACGGGCCGAAGCGGCACAGTCTACCACGCTCGCGAACCGGAGAAGACCCGCGAGGTCGCGCTGAAGATTCTCAAGCCGGAGCTGGTCACGGAAGAGGCGACGATGCAAAGGTTTGAACGTGGAATTCATGCGGCAGCACCGTTGCACCATCCGGGAATCGTCCAGCATTTTGCAACGGGAAAGAACGACGGCCAATTCTGGCTCAGCATGGAATGGGTGGATGGGCCCAGCGTTCGCGACTTGCTAAGTCGGCAGAAATTGTTGGACCCCGCCCTTGCTGTGCGAATCGTGCAGGGGATCGCCGAGGCTGCTGAAGTGGCCGCTCAAAATGGAATCGTTCACCGAAACATCCAGCCATCGAGCATTCTGGTTGCCAAAGACGGTGCGGCCAAACTGGGTGATTTCGTGTTTGCCCGCAGTGTCAACCCAGAGGGGGAGGACGCAGTAACGAAAACCGGCGAGATTGTCGGCGACGCCGAGTACTTGGCCCCCGAATGCTTCCGCGTTTCTAGCGAAACAGATTGCCGAGCCGACGTCTATTCACTTGGCGTTTGCCTGTTCCACATGCTCACCGGGCAGCCGCCGTTCCGAGAACCGAATATCACACGGCTCATGAATCGGGCGCTGAACGACGCGCCATTATCGCCACGCCTGCTCAATCCCAGGATCTCCGAGCGACTCGACCAGCTAATTCTGCGGTGCTTGGCCAAGGATCGCGAGAAGCGATTCCAGAATCCTCATCAATTGGCTCATGCCCTTTCGGAAATTAGCGTTCCGGAGTCCGATCCTACGGTCGCTGAATCGGATGTGCCGCCCGCTGAATCGGAACCGACCTCAGCCGAATCGGCACCAAGTCCCATTCACGGAGATGCCGAAATAGCACCGCCGCCTGAGTCGAATGACCTATTGGATGCCGAGCAACAGGCGGACGAGCCGGTCTCGCTGCCGTCTACCACCGAGCCGGTGAGCCAATCGCTGAATCCGCCGTTGATTTTGCCCAGACCCGCCACGACCCCGGCCCCCAGTCCTTGGGGCACCTTGATTGCGACAATTATCATCGTGGTCGGCGTTGGCTGCGTGCTTATGTTCGGCGGACGGGCTTGGTTGAATCATAAGCGCGAGCGTGAAAAACAAGCTGCTGGTGCCGGTGAGGAATCGGCGGAGTTCGACGCGGAATCACCAAATCCGGAATCCACGTCGCCCACGAGTCGTGGCGAAGCGGGGAGTGGGAATCGGAACGCTTCAGAGAAAGGGAAGGGGCAGGCAAGCGATCGAGGCAGTGCCAAGACTGGAAAACAATCGCGGCCGCGATCCAAGCAGTTGTCCGCGGCACTGGAAAACCCCGAGCGACTCGTCGTTCAACCGGGCACGCCGCTGCGTAATATTTCGGACGCATTAGAAGTAGCCAAGGATGGCCACGTGATCGAAGTCGTCACCAACGACGCCTTTCGTGGTGAAATCAAGCTACCACCAATCTCGGTACACCTGGCCGCGAATCCCGAATTCCATCCCGTGCTGCGCAACACGGTGCGGGTTTCCGGTGGCGGAACAGTGCGAATCGAGGGATTCCATTTCGAGCCATACGCAGCAACTAAGCCGGCGATCCGGGTGGACAAGATGCCCGATAAACTCGAATTGGTTGGCTGCACGTTTCGATCTGCTGAAGGGGTCTTGATTTCACTGACCAATGCCGGCAAATCGGCGACCAAGCCGCTACTCACCATTGAGCGGTCTTTCGTCGCGGGAAACATCGTGCTCGGCATCACCGGCCTGCCTCCCGATCTTCGGCTGGTGAATTCGGCCATCGTCGCCGATCAAGCTTGTGTCGAATGGCAATTGTCGAACGAAGCCGGCGCGAGTGAATCTCGATTCGGGGTTCTTTTGCGAAACAACACCATCTCAGCTCGAAGCGTGTTTACCATTCACCTGGACGACCAGACCAAGCCGGTCGAAGTTCTTCCGAAGTTGTCGATTCGTATCGACGACAACATCTTTGCGTTTCCAAGTCAGTATTCGAGCACCCTTTTTCGCTGGGAATCATGGCAGCAGCCCGATGTGCCTCTCGACCGTATCCAGTGGTCGGGCAGCAACAACGTTTTTACCGGACTCGGTTCGTGGAGCATGGCCAGCACGCAGGCGCTAAGCGACCCCGCGGCCGCCGCTCATGTGTTTCTGAAATCAGCCGAGGAATGGAAAGACCAGTGGGCGAATGAAGTGTCGAACACTCACCTGCTGCCCCCGGAATTCAACTACACGGGAACACCAAAATCGCCAATGGATGTAGAACCGGGAGACTTCGAACTCAACGCGAAGTCGAAACAACTGGAACTCGGCACCAACAAGAAGCCGTTAGGCGCCGACATTCGCTTCATTCCGGTTCCGCCTCCTAGCCAGTGACACGCACTCCATTGGTTTAGCTCGACCGTTTTCAAAGCGATTGAAGAGTGAAGCTGTGTGGCGATCCTGGGGCCGGCTTGGAATTGTCCCACGAACCATTTCGGTTTTTGTACTTGACGCGAACCAGAATCCGATAGTTTCCCGCGGCCAGCGCATTCATGAACGTGTCATTGGCCGAGAATGCCTGCGCGGGCAGGCCGCGTTCTCGATTGAAAGCCATCGTGGGAATTACAAAGTTGGGATCGGGGGTAGAACCCGCTCCCACAACTCGAATGAGCACTTCACACTTGGTGTCCTGCAGCAAGGATTCGAAAACGTGAGCTATCTTGACCGTCTCACCGCCTGGCCCGACTCTAAAATCACGCACCGCCGTAAATGTGTGGGCGGCTCCGGGACGGGTCGCCAAACCCATATTCACAATAAGACTGCCGATTCCGGGAATAGGATCTTGTGTCACCTGGGCCAGAGGGGCCCCAGACTCTCGGTTCTGCTGAATCCTCCATGAGCCGAGCAATGTCAGCGCGGATACCGGAACTGCAGGCAACAAGAGAATTGGGAGTGGAACAACTAGCCACTTGCGCACAAGTCTGCCTAAAGCCAGGCACCCGGTAATGGAACGCATGTCTGATACCCCCCCCACGGCAAGGTGTAATCACGCACATGGATTCCATTCCATTTACACTTATATTCCAAGACTTCGCAGACAATACACAATGTGTAAACTATCCACAAGCTCTAAGTTTCGCAGTCGCTTGTTTTTCACTGCTTGGCGTCCAACTGTAAACTGTATTGGATCAAGGCGTTGACGAGGGATCGGCAGGGAAAGATTCCAATCATCGAAATGAGGTTGGTTGGGGTAGGAATTCAAAAACTTGAAGATTCCTTGAAACCAATAAACACAGCCGAAGTCTTCGGGGGAGGACTTCGGCAGGGGATGGGAGTATAGATTGCTCTGGGGGGAGGCAGTCTAACGGAGCATCCAAAAGTCTCGTGGCGCGCGGTTTGGGTAAATGTATTGTGGACAATTACGAACTTTGGGGCATGAGCAGTCTCGGAAGCTAGAGAAACCGAGAATCTCCACCCAGTCGTGTTTGCAGCATTTCGAGTGGCACGTGTTGGAGTAACAGTTCGACTTACATGATTCGGCGTAGCAGTTCGAATGGCGACTGCCGGCGAGACAAGTCGCCTGGTTTGCCCACGCAAGACTCAAAAATGCAACCGTCAGTAGTGCGATCCGTCGCATGGTGACCCCCTCTTCACGAATTCTGGATTTCACAACACACGATAGATCGGCGCCGCTTGTATCGGGCGGCAAAGGATTATGGAAGGATCGTGGTTCAAAGAGTCCTGTCGTATCAGTTTGAACGTATGGCACGTGTTCCTGCCGCGGAACTTTGCCCTCAGATTCGGAATCCCTGTCTTAACCGAAAAGGTAATCCCACTAGAACCCGTCGGCAGGTCGCGGGTACGATAGGTCGCATCAGGCTGCTATGGTTGTTCGGGCCATTGTGGCTCCACCTTTCACGATTCCGATTCAGCCATGATTACTTCTCGCACAGTTCGTGATTTGACCGTGTGGGCTCCAATTGGCGCGGTTGTCGTGGTGCTGGCGGTTCTGGCTTGGATCGTCTGGCCCACATGGCAGGAATACCGTGCGGTTCACGCCTTGCTGGACGCGGTGGATGAACAGGATTTCGCGACTATCGACGAACAGGTGGAACTATTAAAGCGGATCCAGCGCGGCGAAGCGGCGCTGGAGCCATTGAAACGAACGCTGAAGGAAAAGCGCGGCCGGGCCCGCGATGGTGCAGCCATTGCGCTGGGCAAGCTCGAAGCCGCCGACGATTCGAGGATTGGTTTGATTGGCTCAATGAACTCGCCAGACACAATAGCTCGAAGGACCACCTCTCAGCCTGGATCACCGGTGGACGTGGAAACGGTGCTCGCCCTGGTCGACGCGCTGCGAAGCGACGACTCAAACATTCGCGAATTGGCCGCCGAGCTGTTGGGCCAGCTTGGCCCCGAGATCAGTCTGGCGATTCCCGCACTGATGGACGCGATGGGCGATTCGAACGAGGATGTCCGCAGCCAGGCCACCGAGACCATGAGCGAGTTGGGCGAGCGAGCCGTTCCCACTTTGATCAACGCACTTTCCAGCGACGACGCCGAGCTTCGTCAGGCTGCGGCCACGGCGCTGGCGGAAATGGGCCCACGCGCCCGCACTGCCGTAACTGCACTCACCGAAGCACTGCACGATGACGATGACGACGTCAGCGCCGCCGCCGCTCACGCCTTGGCATCCATTGGCCAGGAAGCCGAATCGGCATTGCCCACGATCACTGAACTCCTGGAGGAGAAGAACAACGCGGTTGCAGTCTGGCTGGCCCGCGCCCTTTGGAGGATCGACCAAGATAGCGAATCGGCGGTGAACGCTTTGGTAAAGACACTAAAGGACAATGCTTCACACGTTCGCCTCCTGGCCGCCCGATTCCTTGGTGAAATCGGACCATCGGCCGAATCGGCAATCGAGGCTCTCACGGAAGCACTCGACGACGAAGAAGAAGATGTGGCTCGCGAAGCCGCCAAATCGCTCTCGCTCATCGAAAAACCGGTCAGTGGTTCATAGGCTTATCGTTCGTAGACGTACGAATTTGAAGTTTCTTACGTGCCGGGAACTTTTGGAGGCGCAGGGAGTCTCAAAAGGAAACGTAGTGCATGCGGCCTCGCCTGCACCACGCGAAGGAGATGGCGTCGCCCTTAAATAGCCCGGTTGCCCTGGCTCGTTTGAGTCACTCCGAATCTGTTGCCCGAAACGAACAATGCCGCCGGCAAAGTCCAACCTGGGTACCCGCCAAACTGGCTCGGCGTGTCCGAGATTCGGTCGCGTATCTGTCTGGTATGAGGAATCAGGACCATCGCTGGTGGCCGCACTATCGCTGGCAATGCTGATAGTCGGTTTCTTGATTGCAAGTATTGGTCGTCCGAAACGACCACCAGTTGCAGTGTCAACGATCGCAATGCAGCCGGTTAAGGACGACGTGCACGGACTCCAAGGTGGCTCGCCGAGCGAATCGAGTCGGGATCGTGGCGCAACCGTGGAACACGAGGAGCTGCTCGACACTTCAAAGCCGGACCCGCGTGAAGCCGATCGCGTCGACAACGTATCCACCCCCGATACCTCGACGGTCGTCAAAATCAAGGAATTGGCCCTCGGACTGGATACTGGCAACACAAGCGATTTGCTGCATCAAACTGCATCGACGCTAAGCAAAGTGGATGAGATATTTCAGGCCGCGCGAAGCCGACCCAGTTCCGGCGACTCCGGCCGGCGCGGCGGGTCGGGAGACGACTTTGGCGATGAAACCTCGGCGAGGTTTTTCGGCCTCGGCGCAGAGGGGGCCAAGAGTGTCGTGTACGTAATTGATTGCTCCGGCAGTATGGGCCAACCGCGGACCAAGCTTGTCCTGGCCAAACGCGAGTTGATGCGGTCTATTCGGGCGTTGAGATCCGACCAGCAGTTCTTCATCATCTTTTTCCGGGGGAGTGCACTGCCCATGCCCGATGGAAAGTTGCTTCCTGCCACTGGCGACCACAAGAGGCAGGCAATGGAGTGGATAAATGGCATCGCGGCAGAGGGTGGAACGAATCCGATGCCCGCGTTGCGGCAGGCACTCGCTATGCACCCAGAAACGATTTACCTGCTTTCAGACGGCCTATTTAACTCCGGCTACCCGACCGAAGTAACAAAGACCAATCGCGGCGTCGGCCGACCAACCATTTACACGGTGGGATTCGGTGATCGCCGCGCCGAAGCTCAACTCACCCGTTTGGCAACTGAAAGCGGCGGAGCCTACCGTTTTGTAGAACCCGATCCTTAATTCTTGCGCTGTTGCGTTCATGCAATTCACTTTGCGGCAAATGCTGTGGCCATGCTAGTATAGGCTGCCTTTCGCCACCTGCCATTTGTCTCGATTCGGTCGCGGCTGCCGGTCAATTGAGGACACGTTTTTCAAGTCACAACACGTGAAAGATGCATCGTTATGACTTGGTTCCAAATTCACCAATGGAGACGCTCGATCAAACGCACTGAAAAAAGAAATGGCCGGCTGGAATTTGAATCGTTGGAATCACGTCTTGTGTTGGCCACGTTCTTTGTCGATTCGCTTGGCGACGGAGGCGATGCCGACACAACAGACGCCAATTGTGTTGACGGGTTCGGGGCGTGTACGCTTCGCGCGGCAATCGAACAGTCAAATGCCCTTGCGGGTCCGGACGCGATCGAATTTCAAATACCCGGCACCGGGCCGCACACGATTCACCCGGCATCCCCGCTTCCCGTAATCACGGATCCCGTGGTTCTCGATGGAACCTCGCAGCCTGGTTTTGCGGGTCGCCCGCTGATTGAGTTGGACGGTAGTGCCGCGGGGTCTGAAGTGACCGGATTGCGAATCACGGCGGGGTCGACTACGGTACGCGGACTGGTGGTCAATCGATTCGGTTCCGATGCCATTGCCCTTGAAAGGAACGGCGGAAACGTGCTGGAAATGAACTTCATCGGCACCGACGTAACTGGCACGATGCCGATGGGAAACGGCGCCGACGGTGTGTTCATTACCGGAGGTTCATCGGGAAACCGCGTGGGAACCAACGGCGACGGTGTGAACGACGCGACGGAAGGAAACGTGATTTCAGGCAATGGCCAATCCGGCATCCGCATTTTGGGGGCCGGGGTCCGCGACAATGTGGTGGCGGGAAACTTCATCGGTACCGACGTGACCGGCACAACGGCTCTGGGGAATAACTTCGACGGCGTTTCCATTCAGTTCGGCGCGCAGCGCAATCGCATTGGAACCAACGGGGATGGTGTTGCTGACGAAGCGGAACGAAACATCATTTCGGCGAGCCGTCGCTTCGAGGGTGTTCAAATCAGTGGTTCCGGCACAGACTTCAATGTAGTGGCCGGCAATTTTATTGGTACGGACGTGACGGGGACCGTCGAGTTCGGCAGCGGCGGGAATGGAGTGACGATTAACGGAGGTGCCCGGTCGAACCGGATTGGTACGGACGGCGACGGTGCGGGCGACGCCGCCGAACGCAATGTCATATCTGGCAATCGCTCGTCGGGCGTGGCCATTCTTGACCCGGGGAGTGACAACAATATTGTCGCCGGCAACTTCATCGGCACCGATGTGACGGGTACTCTCGCACTCGGCAACACATTCCACGGGTTGGGCATAGTCAACGGGGCGCAGCGAAATCGGATCGGCACGAACGGTGACGGGATTTCCGACACCGCGGAACGAAATGTCATTTCAGCTACTCGACGGTTTGATGGCGTGGCCATAACCGGAGCGGGCACGGATTTAAACGTCGTAGCCGGCAATTTCATTGGCACGGACCTGACCGGTCTGGCGCCATTGCCGAATGCGGAACACGGCGTTTCCATTTTCAGCGGCGCTCAGTTCAACCGCATCGGCTCAAATGCCGACGGCGTGCGCGATGCTGAGGAACGAAACCTCATCTCGGGCAACCTGCAATCCGGGGTTGCCATCATCAGTACCGGGACTGAGCAGAACATCGTGGCCGGCAATTTCATTGGCACCGATGTGACTGGCGGCGTCGCGTTACCGAACCGCGGCGACGGTGTGATCATCTTCGCGGGCGCGACTGGTAACCTCGTGGGCGGAGTGGCAACTGCAGGAGGAATCGCCGTCGCGAGTCTTGAGGCCAGCCGCAACATCATTTCCGGAAATGGGTTTGATGGCGTACGCATCACGGGGAGCAATACGGTTCGCAACGTAGTGCAGGCAAATTTTATCGGCACCGACTTCAAGGGGACCCGAGATTTGGGCAATTCGCGCTTCGGAGTGGAAATCGACAGCGGCGCGTCGGAAAACACGATCGGCGGCCACACGGCTGGTGCCGGCAATCTGATCTCCGGCAATAGCAGCGGCGTGCGTATCGTGAGCACGGGAACATCGTTCAATCGCGTCGCGGGCAACCTGATCGGGACCGAAGTGACCGGCACGGCGGCGCTGGGCAACTCAGACTTTGGCGTGCTGCTCGATTTCGATGCATCAAGCAATTTCATTGGAGAAGGCAGCCCAGCGGGCCGCAATATTATTTCCGGCAACCAGGGCCCCGGCGTCCGATTTGCCAGCGGTGCCAGGTTCAACCTGGTGCTCGGAAATTTCATCGGCACGGACATCACGGGCAATAATTCACTCGCCAACGCAGGCAACGGAGTGTTGATCGACTCCGGGGCCACGAGCAATCAGATCGGCGCAATAATATTCCCGGCGATCGGCGGTGCGGCGCCCGGCGGGAATGTCATCGCGGGGAACACCGCGAACGGGATTGAGATCATCGGGACTGAATCCTCCGGCAACCTGATCTCCAGCAACATGATCGGGACGAATGGCGCAGGCGCCGCCGCCCTGGGCAATCTGCTGGATGGCGTTCGCGTGGTCGATTCGCCAGGAAATACAATCGGCAACGACTTCAACCCGGCCGGCCGAAACCTTATCTCGGGGAATATGCGAAACGGTGTCGCACTGGTTGGCGCAGGGGCAATCTTCAATCGAGTGCTAGGCAACTTCATCGGTACTGACGCCCTGGGCACCGCCGCGTTGGGTAATGCGATCGACGGCGTGGTCATTGTGGACGCGTCAATTAACACCATCGGCGGCACAACGGCAGGCTCACGCAACGTCATTTCCGGGAACGGCTCGGCCGCAGGCGGCAGCGGGGTCGCCATTTTTGGCCAGACCGCGACGGGCAACCAGATCCTCGGTAACTTTATTGGCACGGACAGTACCGGCACACGGCCGTTGGGAAACTTCTTCCAGGGGGTCGCGCTCAACAGTCCGCAAAATGTCGTCGGCGGCGTGTTCGATGGTGCGGCCAATGTGATTTCCGGCAACGGGCAACACGGAGTCGCGTTGTTCGGAGCCGACGCCGAGCGAAACGCCATATTGATGAATCGGATCGGCACAGATCCAACCGGCACGCGAGCCATTGGCAATTTCAACTCCGGCATCTTCATAGAAAATGCCTCGAACAACGCCATTGGCGGATTCGCGATCGGTGGCCGGCCGCAAACTGGGGCCGGACCTCGCGGGACACGCGAGCCACTGGAGCTTCCCGGTGGAAACACCATCGCGTTCAATGGCCACAGTCCGGCGGATGCTGGGATTCTAATTGCCGCCGGCACTCGAAACACAGTGTTCGCGTCCAATTCAGTCTTCGCCAACGCCGGCCTGGGCATTGACCTCGATGCGATCGGTGTGAGTCCGAATGATCCACGCGACGACGACACCGGGGCGAACACGCTCCTGAACTTCCCCGTGCTAACAAGTGCGATACCCCGTCGTGGCCGTATTACGGTACACGGCAGCTTGAACAGCACGCCACTCGACGCTTTCATCGTGCATTTTTTTGCGAACGAAACAGCAGACCCCACCAACCACGGCGAAGGGAAGAGTTTTCTCGGCAGTGTCTCGGTGGTTGCCGATGGCACTGGCAGCGCCAACTTTCGAGTTCGCTTTCGACCCACGGTGCCCCGCGGTCAATTCATCACTGCTACGACGATCGACTCGACCAACAACACGTCCGAATTCTCCGCAGCCATCCCCGTCGGCCGCCGGCTCCAAGCAATCGCGGCAGTGGTCGTGGAAAACGCAGTATTAACCTCCAAGATAGAGTTGGCCGAGTCTTCGAGACCCACCAGGATGAATAGCGACCCATCGCCCCTCGACAGGCCGGCTGGAATGAATCCTAGGGTTGCCAAATCCACAAACAACTCCGCCTCCTCGATCCAACCTCCGGCTGAATTCCATGTCGGCTACCCGACAAGTCATGCGAGGTCGCTGTTCCATGTCCCCTCGGCTCCCACGTTTCGGGCACAAGTCATCGACCAGGTTCTCGACGAGCTTGGCCGGCTTGTGGAAGCTGGTCTTGATTACGCCATTTCCTCCTGAATTCCCAATGGCCGGATTCTTGTGGAATGGCTCCCCGCCCAATTGGATAATCACGCCAAAGAACAATTCCTCAAGCACCCCGAGGAGCTGCGGCCATGAATACCAATCTCCCACATAGCGGCGGGGCAAGTGAAGTGGAATGTGATGGGTCGGGCACGCCCGATCGCGGCGCGTCCACAGCGACGTTTGAAGCTTCCACACTCCCTCCTTCCAGCGGAACACGAGCGGCCACGGCTGGCGACGGCTGCCCGGCGGGTCAGGTGCTCGGCGATTACGAGCTGCTTGACAAGCTCGGCGAGGGCGGCATGGGCGTGGTCTATCGGGCGCGGCAGCGGAGTGCGAACCGCATCGTCGCGCTGAAGCTGATCCGGCCGGAGCGGCTCGCCGACCTGGAGCCGCAGAAGCGGCAGCAGTGGCTGGACCGGTTCCAGGCCGAGGCCCAGGCCACGGCGCGGCTGGAGCACGAGCACATCGTGACGGTGTATGAGGTGGGCTCGATCGACGGCGTGCCGTTCTACTCGATGCGTCACGTCGAGGGCCGGACTCTGGCCGACGTCGTGCGTGAGGGTCCGCTGGAGAACCGGCGGGCCGCGGCCGTTCTGGAGCCGGTCGCCCGCGCGGTCGATCACGCGCACCGCGCCGGCATCCTGCACCGCGATCTCAAGCCACGCAACATCCTGGTCGCTAACCCCTCACCCCCAACCCCTCTCCCCCCAAGCGGGGCGAGGGGAGAGAGAACGACCCCTCGCCCCGCTTGGGGGGAGAGGGGCAGGGGTGAGGGGTTTGGCGTACCCTTCGTCACCGACTTCGGCCTGGCCAAGTGGCTCACCGAGGAGAGCCGCGGCGTGACGCAGACGGACCAAGTGATGGGCACGCCGGAGTACATGTCGCCGGAGCAGGCCCGCGACTCGTCGCAGGTGACGGCGGCGAGCGACCTGTACAGTCTGGGCGCCACGCTGTACGACCTCGTCACGGGCCGTCCGCCGTTTCAGGCCGCCTCGTCGGTTGAGACGTTACGGCAGGTGATGGACGAGGAGCCGGTCGCGCCGCGGCAGCTCAACCCGGCGATCGACCGCGACCTGGAGACGATCACGCTCAAGTGCCTGGCGAAGGAGTCGGCCCGGCGGTACGGCTCGGCGGCGGACCTGGCCGACGACCTGCGTCGCTACCTGAACGGCGAGCCGATCCACGCGCGGCCGGTGTTCCTGCCCGAGCGTGCCTGGCGCTGGAGCCGCCGCCACCCGGCCGCCGCCGCTGCGATTGCGGCCGTACTGATCGGGCTTGCGTTCGTGTCGGTACTCTCAGCGGCCCTGTGGTCGATCAACAAGCGGCTGGTAATTTCCATTGCAGCCGAGACGAATGCCAAGAACGATGCGGAGTCAAAGCGCGTGGAGGCCGTCCAAGCACGCGAGGCGGAAACCGAGGCCAAGAACGAGGCCGTGGCCAAGGAAAAGGAGACCAAGCAAGCCTTCGATTTCCTCATCCAGTCCTTCCGCAAGCCCGACCCAGACGCCGACGGCGAGCAACTCACCGTGGCGGAACTGTTCGGCCAGGCGGTGGAGCAACTGGACACGACTTTCCCCAACCAACCGCGCATCCAGGCCCGGTTGCTCAATGCCATCGGCCAGACGTACTACGGCCTGGGCCTGTACCAGAAGGCCATCGAGGTGTTCGAGCGGGCCAGGGACCTGCACCGCAATGAGCTGGGTGAAGACCATGAGGACACGCTCATGTTGATGAACAATCTGGCCGAGCAGTACCGGTCCACAGGGAGGCTGGCGGAGGCGTTGCCGCTCTTCGAGCAGACGCTCAAGCTGAGGAAGGCCAAGCTCGGCCCGGAGCACCAGGACACGCTCAGGTCGATGCACAACCTGGCCACGGCGTACTATTCCGCGGGGCGGCTGGCGGAGGCGTTGCCGCTCTATGAGCAGACGGTAGAGTTGAAGAAGGCCAGGCTCGGCCCGGAGCACCCGGAGACGCTCATGTCGATGAACAATCTGGCCGAGGCGTATCGCTCCGCGGACAGGCTGGCGGAGGCGATTTCCCTCAATGAGCAGACGCTCGAGCTGAGGAAGGCGAAGCTCGGCCCGGAGCACCCGGACACGCTTCAGTCGATGAACAACCTGGCTAACGCGTTCGCATCCGCGGGGCGGCTGGCGGAGGCGTTGCCACTCTATGAGCAGACGGTGGAGCTGAAGAAGGCCAGGCTCGGCCCGGAGCACCCGGAGACGCTCATCTCGATGGGCAACCTGGCCAGTACCTACTGGTTCGCGGGGAGGGTGGCGGAGGTGGTGCAGCTCTTAGAGCAGACGCTGGAGCTGATGAGGTCTAAGCTCGGCCCGGAGCACCCGACCACGCTCATTTCGATTGGCAACTTGGCCAAGGCGTACCTCGTAGGCGAGCAGCCAGAGAAAGCTCTGCCTTTGTTTGACCGGTTCATTGCGGTCCATCGCGGACGAGCTACGCCCGATGATCCAACCTTTGCCGGCCGGGTCGCCGCGGTGTCCCTTGATCTATTGAAGCATCGCCAGTACCCGGCCGCGGAAACTTACCTGCGGGAATGCCTGGCGATCCGCGAGATGAAGTTGCCGGACGACTGGGTGCTCTTTAACACGAAGAGCATGCTGGGGGCCGCGCTGGCCGGGCAGAAGAAGTTCCAGGAAGCCGAACCGCTCCTCGTCGAAGGCTATTCCGGGATGAAGGAACGCGAAGCGAACATCCCACCCGCCGCCAAGACCCGCCTGCCCGAAGCCATCCGCCGCCTGGTCGATCTCTACACCGCGTGGGAGAAGCCCGACGAGGCGGCGAAGTGGCAGAAGTTGCAGCAGTGACTGAAGTCGGAAGCGCCGGTTCGGGGGTCGTAACGGGAGTCGCAAATGATGGTGTCGCACACGGCACGAATGTTCGAGTGCCGGTACGCAGGGTGCGGCACCCAGCGTACTCGCGGGCCAGGCCGCCGGCCGCAAATGAACATCGACCATACGCCGGAGCCGCTCCTGGAGGCCATCATGGCCGGCTCGTGCGACTTCGGCCACACGCTGAATGTCCCCGGCCTCACCGTGCGCCGTGACCGGCTGCAGTTTAGGACGCTGGTGCCGACGTAGCCGCTGATCGGTGGGCGGCGATGGGCATTGATGGAATCGAGAATCCAGATTGTCAGTGTCCGATGTCTGATCGGTGGTTGGTGCGAGTTCATTTGGATGGCGACGTGCTGAATCGCATTGCACTCGAAGTACGTCGGTGGTATTCTAACGCTTCGGTGTGGTGATTTAGAACGCATCGGTAATTTGGAAGCTGGCGTCTGTGTGTTTGGATTGCGTGTCGGTAAGTTTGACCACGCGATCGGTATGTAGCTAAGGCGTGTCGGTAAGTTGCAACGCTAGATCGGTCTGTAGCAAAGGCACGTCGGTGACGCCTATGACGTGTCGCTGCTCACCAAGGCGGCGTTGATGCTGGCCGACGCGGCGTTCGGACATGCCGACGTGCCGTTTAATGTGACCGATGGCTTGTCTAATATTACCGACGGCACGTTCGAGTCGACCGATGACACGTTCTAGGCGACAGACTACATGTTCGATGCGACCGATGGCACGTTGAATTTCACCGACAGTTAGTTTAAGGCTACCGACGTAGCTGAGGACATCACAGACTGACTGTTCGATGTGACCGACGAAGCCTGGGACATCACAGATAGTACGTTATGGCACTCGTCCAGGAAGTAGTTCGTATGTCACGTTTCCACGGTTTGTCCCATAGACGGCTTGTCCGGCAGGAACAAGCGATTGCATGGCTAGAAAGGCGCCACTGCCCACACACTACTTCTTCTCTCCGTTGGCCGCCGCGGCGGCCAACTGGCTGGAGGAATTGGAGGTGTGGCAATCGGCCGAGGAGAAACAGTGAGGGCGAGGCGGCGTCAGGGTATAATCAGTCAAGGACATGCAGCATCAGCCCGAGGAGATGAAAGCGATGCCGATGCACGACTGGACCAGAGTACCAGACGGAATATTTCACGCGTTTCATCACGAGTGGATTTCCGAGATCTCACGCGCGCTGAACGGCGGCCTGTTGCCCAAAGACTATTATGCGCTGCCTGAGCAGGTCGCGGCCGGTTTCGGGCCGGACGTTTTGACACTTCAGGTTCCGCGGCCCAACGACGATGAGTCTTCGCAAGGAGGCGGAAGTGACAGGGCAACATCGGTGCTGACGCAGTCACGGCCACAAACGCGATTCGTTGCAGAGACGGAAGGCGAATTCTACCGACCCAAGAAGAGTTCGATCGCGGTGCGGCACGTGAACGGCGACGAGATCGTGGCCATGATCGAGATCGTGTCGCCCGGCAATAAGGCGTCGCGCCGGGCATTTCAGGCATTCCTCGACAAGGCGTTCGAGTTGATCGAGCGGCGCATCCACCTGCTCATCGTGGACCCCTTTCCGCCCAGCCCGCGCGATCCAAACGGCGTTCATGCGGCGATCTGGGAAGATGTGCAGGGCAACTCGTTCCAGCTCCCGGCGGACAAGCCGCTCACGCTGGTGGCCTACGAATGCGACCTAACGACACGGGCCTACATTGAGCCGGTCGCGGTAGCAGACGCGCTGCCGGACATGGCGCTGTTCTTGGAACCGAACCGCTGCGTGATGGTGCCGCTGGAGAAAACCTATCAAACGGCGTTCGACGTCATGCCGCGCCGCTGGCGCGACGTGCTTCAATCGTGAGCGACTATGGCATAAAAACATGGCGGAGACTTGCCTGCACGAATGCCTGATGATCCGCGAGAAGAAGTTGCCGGATTCCGGCGCGCCGGGACTCTTTAACACGAAGAGCCTGGTGGGGGGTGTGCTGGCAGGGCAGAAGAATCCCAACGCGACGGGACGCTCGGTGGTCGAAGGCTATTTTGGGATGAAGGAACGCGAGATGCGTCATCAGGTGCCGACACAACAATCAATTCTCTTCGGTCTCCCAGTGACAAGCACGAAATCGTTGCCACAGACCAGCTTTCAAGAGACTGATGGCGAGACCGACTGCAAACGACGCTGCGCTGCCGACGACGCACCAAATGCCCTCGGGGTTGGGAGTGTCTTGAATGGCAGATGCCAATGCAAAACATCCCTTGCCGAGCAATGTGATCGTGACGGAGCCGGCGGAAAGGGCGTGAAGGTTGTTGTGGCTGATGTACCAGTAGTTCCACGCGACTAAGGAAAGAGACAGCAGGTAACCGGCGACAAGCATATCGGGAATTCGTTGTGAGATCTGGTCGTCGCGAATCGCGATCAGGCTGGCTGCGGCGATTGCGACGGCTCCGGCGTGCTGGAGGAATTGTGCAAAGGCGTCGCGGCCGACGAGGCCCAGGAGCAAGATGATCCCCAGCAGCAAGTGTGTCGGCGCGGCACCGGCGTAGGACATGAAAGGGGTGTTCCACGAGGCCAGGCTCAGAGTTCCCACGCCGGCCAGGGCACTCAGGAACCAGCGGACGGTTTGCGTTGGCCGGCGGATCGCTCCGACCAAGAGGTGCATCGTGGCCGCCAGCAGCGGCTCGACGGTGGGGAATTGGAGAGTGTTCAAATCGACCGTGTAGCGTCCGATCACGGAGCCGGCTCCAAGAACTATCGCAATCGCCCATTCGGCCAAACGAACTCCACGAAGCCAGCCATACGAGTACAAGCCCAAAAGTCCCCACCAGGCAAACACAACCGGCGATCCGGCTCGCGACTGATAGAGATCCAGAAATTGCCCGGCAATTGCCGAGTGCGCGGCGCCTGGCAGTGTCCAAAACAGCAATGTTGCCGGAGTCGCCAGCGAAACAATCTCCAGCCAGCGGTAGCCGCCCGACCGAGCCAGCTCCAACAACACGACACAGATGCTCAAGAGAAACGGCGTGAGCATGTAGACCGAAAAGGCATTCTCGACGCCCGGAAATGCGTGAAACGAAATCGTCGAGTAGTAGGAACGCAGCAGCACGCCCAGCCCGAGGTACAGAAAAAGGCACCAGGGATACTGCGGCCAATGCCACGGCGTGCCGCTGTCGGCCGTGTACCCGGAACCAAGCCAGGCCGCAGGCAAGAGCGACAACGTCGCCACGCCTGCGGCGGCTGGGAAAAAGAGTATGCCCCAAAGCGTACACTCAAACCCGCGTTGGGCCGATTCCTCGCCCCATTGATCGAGCACATGAGCCAACGCGACGGGGTAGAGAAAAAACAAACCCAGAAGGAGATAGAACGGCACGCGAAACAGCGCGGGCAATCGAATCCGCAGTCCGCGAATCACACCTTCCGAAAGCGCTACCGCAAAGGCCAAGCCCGCGCCGAGCACGTGGGTTACCGAGGCCGCACTGGTCAGGACGAGTTTGTCGAAGCTCACCGAGTTGGCTACTAGCAACAGCACAACGAGTAACAGAATCGTTCGCGCGTCGTCCCACACATTGCCCAGCCGAACAATTACAACGCCGGCTGTGGCCAGGAGTGCGGTGTAGCCGGCCAGCACGACCAACTGAAGCCAACTGTTGAACGTGAGTGCGTTCGGGTGCAACACCGCTTCGCGATCGTGAAACAACAGCTTCAATGCGACCAAGATCAGCGCAGCACTGATCGCGTAGAAGGGATTGCTGGTGTAAAGGTAGCTGACGAATCTACCGATCGGATTGCAAACGAGCGGGGCAGGTGCCTCGGTTGCCGAGCCGTGCAGGCGCACAGTTTCCATGAGCGATCCCTCCTTGGGGCAACGGGACTGAATTGCCCGTCACCTCATATCGCGCCTGGGTCGGCGAAGATGTGCTGGTTTCTCCTACGCTTCCCGCGCCGGCTGGTTCGCGGGACTGAATAATTTCTCAAACTTTGTGAAAGCCGTTTGGAAAATCCGAGCAGGGCGGTAAATTACGTGCATGATCAAACTCACTGACCTTCGAGAAATCCTGCGATACGTGCCGAGTTTTCGGGAGAAGCTTTTCGTCATTTCCATCGACGGGGAAATCGTGGAGGACGACCATTTTGCCACGCTGCTCTTGGACATTGCCCTGTTGCGAAGTTTGAACATTCGCGTTGTGTTGGTCCATGGGGCCAGTTTTCAGTTGCGGAGGCTGGCCGGTGAGCAGGGTCAGGCAATTTCCAATGCCGACGGCACTGGCGTAACCGACGCAACTACCTTGCGGCTAGCGCTGACCGTGGCGAACCGACTGACGCATGAGATTTTGGAGGGGCTGGCGTCGAACGATTTGCGGGCCGCGTGTACGAACGCCGTGATCGCCCACCCGGCCGGCATCCTGCGCGGAACGGACATGCAATTCACCGGCAAGGTGGAGCGAATTGACGCGACATTCATTCGCACGTTGCTGGAACAAAACGTCATTCCCGTTGTCCCCCCGCTCGGCTTCGACGGCGAAGGCCACACGTACCGCGTGAACTCGGATGCAGTGGCACTGGCGATCGCGATGGAGTTGCGAGCCATCAAACTGGTCTACATCACTACGCGCGACGGAATGGAACGCTCAGGCAAACTGTTGCGACAGATTCCCGTCGGAGAGGCCGAAGAGCAGCTCAAGAAGCATCGCGACGAATTCCGCCCGGAAATGATCTCGAAGCTTGAGCACGGCTGGAAGGCGTGCAAGGACGGCATCGACCGCGTACACATCATCAACGGCCGGACCGACGAAGGGCTTTTGGCCGAGGTGTTTTCGTCCGAAGGTGTCGGCACGCTGATCTATGCAAACGAGTATCAGGCCATTCGGCCGGCGATCAAAAAGGACGCTCGTGCGATCATGCAACTGATCGCCCAGTCGGTCGAGAACGAGGAGCTGCTGAAGCGGACTCGGGCCGGAATCGAGAAGCAGATCAACGAGTACTTTGTGTTTGAAATCGATCGCAATCCCGTCGGCTGTGTCGCGCTGCACCCGTTTGCGGATTCGGGGAAAGCCGAGCTAGCATGTCTGGCGGTTAGCGCTGCACACGAGAACCGGGGCATTGGTCGCAAGTTGATGGCCTATGTTGAAAAGGTAGCTCGCGAGCGCGGCTTTCGCGAGCTGTTTTGCCTCTCCACTCAGGCGTTCAACTACTTCGTCCAAAAAGGGGGCTTTGGCGAGGCGACTCCCGACGACCTGCCACCCGCTCGGCGACAACAATGGGACCAGAGCCGCCGCAATTCGCGCGTGCTCACCAAGCCGCTACAGACCGAAATCGCCCAAGTGGCGATCGCCGAGTCGTCGCACAAATGAACTAAAGACTCTAACAAAATGGGGACAGGCACCTCGCGGACTCGGAGCCAGTCCCCATTTTGTAGGGCGTTCTGATTCGTTCACTGACTTCTACGACTTCAAAACACCACGGGCCGGCAGTTCTCGCCGGCCCGTGAAAAGTCCAACCAATTGGCGATTAACCCTTGGCGTTGAGCTTCACCGACGGATCTGCACCCACGTTGATCCAGATGTGTACGTGCGGCTCGCCGCGGAAGTACCACACGAAAGATGGTCCTTCGATTCGCCAGTTGTCCCACACTTCGTCGTCGCCCATGTCGCCATCGCGATAAAACGCGAGACTGCAGGCGTCGAGGCCGCCGTGCTTTTTGAGGCACGATTGAATTTCGGCCTGATCCTCCTGCCGATACGGCTCGGTCAGGCTCATGAGCACTTTTTCCACCGCCGCCTTTTGGTCGCTTGCCATTTCGGAAATCGGCAGGCCGGGGAACTTGGCTTCTGAACCGCGGAACGGAACCGCCGATTCGGCCGGCCGGCGGGCGACCAATGCCCGGTCGCGCTGTTTGCCGTCGAGCACTTTGTAAACGTTGTTGGCCAGGAGGGCTTGGTGCCAGAATACGTTGTTCGGATGACCATTCTCCTCGATCAGACCAGTGACTCGCGTCGCCTGGTGGCCGTGAAAGATTGGGCCGCCCAACGCCATGTGGGCCTCGCTATTGCCGTCGGCGCGGACGGTCATGTGCCGGCCGGTCATGACGAACATGAAATTCTCACCCGGCTTACCAAAGAGCGCGATCGACTGTTGTTCGCCCCACTCCTTGCCGCCCGTATCGTCTTTGAGTTGCTTGACGAGTTTTGGATACCATTCTGGATTGAACAGTGACTTGTACACATCGTGAATGAGGTGCTGCTGTTCTTTGGTGAAGAATTCCCCTCGCACGTGTGGTCCGGTGATTTGCCAGTTGTTCGAGACGTGCGTGCGAAGTAGGCCGCGCTCGGTATGGACGTAGTCCCAGGCGAAGGCGACCTCTTTGCGCTGGGCTTCGGTCAATGACTCGAACAGTGCCTTGGCTGCGGTCTCGCTCTCGCCCTTGATCAGCGTGCTGGCGGCCGTGGCTTTCGGAACGGCCCATTCAATCAGATTGCCGCTGCATACAGCGGCCGTTGCGACACTGGCCGACTTCAAAAACTCTCGACGACTCGGTCCCGTTTCCACCGAGTCTCCACAATCCGGACACACGAGCTTCTTGTTCTTGACTTCCGACAGCTTCGTTTGGGTCATAGCAGCCTCCGTTGGTTGTTTGGGTGGGAATTGCCCACCTCGTGTTGGGTCCGTATTGTACGTGCTCCGCGTTCGCAACGGGTCGAGTGGACTACCGCTTAAATGCCTTGTGGCAACTCTCACAACGCTCGTACACATTCTTGAGTTCCCGCTTCACTTCTTGCAAGTCGGAACTCGGTTTGGCGGCAGCCAGTCGAATGGCTTCGTCGCGCAGTTCTGTCGATCGCTGATGCCAGTCTGCTTCATTCCGCATGCTCGCGGTCAGGTTTGAGCATTCCGCGATCGTGTAAAGAAAATTGGCTCGCTCACTTGCCGACTTCGTTCCCTTCGCGTCCGCGTAGCATCCATCCATCAGTTTCATCACGGTTCGAAATGTTCCAGAAGGCCGGGTTGCCGAACTTGCCTTTGCACCTATCGGCTGTTGGCCTGCAAACTCATCCAACAACTTGGCACACGCCTGCGACGCTTTCTCGCACGCCGCCGCATCTTTCGAGCGTGCTTGAGCCATGAGTTTTTGAAATGCTGCACTGAGTGCGGCTGCTTTTTCCTTCCAACTCGGCTCGTCGCTGTAACTCTGATAGATGTTTGCCAACAAGATCAGGCCATCCGTCGTTTCCGCGGCGGAAGTAAAATCGCTGTTGTCGAGCCATCCTTGGACAATCTTCAAGTTCGAGCTAATGGCTCCGTGAATCGCCCCGTGGGGCGCAGCCGGCGAGTAGCCCTGTGGCTGGCTGTTACCGGCCGGTCCGCCGGGCTTCGCGTTGATTGCGGAAACGTACACCGTGCAACAGACCGCACAAAGCACTGTGGGAAGCAGTTTGAATTGTGACCCGTTGACCATGTAAACTTCTCCCATTGTCGTCAGGCACAAAGTTACCGATCGCGGCGCCACAAGGCCAGAGAAAAGCGAAGAAGACTCGATTGCCATGTTGGACCTTGGCCAAAACAAGTTCATGGTGTAAAAAAGGCATTGGCGTGTCGGTTGTCCACTTGTGACCGAACGGATTCGGAGACAAGCTATGGCCACTGCAGGCGTGAAATTGATTAGAAGGGATTCCGTGCCCCGGGGCGTTCCATATTCCAACCACCGCATGACAGTGCGGGTCGAGCTGCAAAACGTGCCCGGCCAGTTCGCGCGGCTTGCCACGCTTCTGGCCGAGGAGCGTGCTAATCTAGGCGCCGTGGACATCGTTGACGTCACTCGCGAACGCATGGTCCGCGATGTGACCTTTGATGCCAACACCGAGGCCCACGCCAAGCGGGTGATCGATCGGCTTAAATCGGCCGAAGGGATCAAGGTAGTTTCCGCATCGGATCGCATCTTCCTCTTACACGCCGGCGGCAAGATTCACACGGAAAGCAAGGTCAAGCTGGAGACTCGCAACACCCTCTCGATGGCCTACACGCCCGGCGTCGCTCGAGTGTCTCAAGCAATCGCCCGAGACAAAAGCCTGGTGCACACCCTGACGACACGAGCGAACAGTGTGGCCGTCGTCAGCGACGGCTCAGCGATTCTGGGGCTGGGTAACCTCGGCCCCGAGGCGGCCATGCCCGTCATGGAAGGCAAGGCGATGCTGTTCAAGGAATTTGCAGGAATCGACGCCTGGCCGATTTGCCTGGCCACGCAGCGGGTCGATGAGATTGTGCGAACCGTCGAGCTGATTGCTCCGACGTTTGGCGCGATCAACCTGGAAGATATTGCCGCCCCGCGCTGTTTTGAGATTGAAAGCCGGCTCAAGAAATCGCTCGACATTCCGGTGATGCACGACGATCAGCACGGAACCGCGGTCGTGGTGCTTGCGGCATTGGAAAACGCACTGCGCGTAGTCGATAAGCGGCTTGCCGAAGTGCGAATTGTCGTGAACGGCCTGGGAGCCGCAGGTACGGCGATCTGTGCGATCCTGCTGGAAGCGGGAGCGGAACATTTGCTCGGCTGCGATCGCAAAGGGCTGGTGTTGCACGCGGAGGGCGAGTCCCTCGCCGCCGTGCGGAGCGACGTTCGCGCGTGTATTCGATTCGACGAACCGCTTGCGACCTTGCGAGAGTCACTTCGAGGGGCCGACGTGTTCATCGGAGTATCGGCCGCGAACATCCTCACGCCGGAAGATTTAGGGTTTATGGCTCGTGACCGGATCGTGTTCACGATGGCTAATCCGGATCCCGAGATCGCCCCCGACTTGGCCGCTCCGCTCTGTCGCGTTCTCGCCACGGGCCGGTCCGACTATGCCAATCAAGTCAACAACGTGCTGGCGTTCCCCGGCATTTTTCGCGGCGCCTTGGACGCTCGTGCAAGCGACATCAACGAACCGATGAAGTTGGCCGCCGCCCGCGCGATCGCCGGCGTGATTCCCGATGACCACCTGTCCGAAGATTACATCATTCCCAGCGTTTTCGACAAACAAGTGGTTCAAGCCGTGGCGAAGGCGGTGACAAAGGCCGCGATCGATTCGGGCGTTGCTCAGCATCGTGCCGGCAGCGAAGGACAGGAATCGTAGGATTTGAGTCAGCGAATGCCCTTGCAGTTGGGACCTGCTAGCCTGCATTCTTAACCAACAGAGGCGGGTCTAGCTTGCCGAGGAATTGGAGGGGCTTCGCCCGCAGCCTAATGCAAATGCCCCGTGTAGGACTTGAACCTACAACCACCTGATTAAGAGTCAGATGCTCTGCCAGTTGAGCTAACGGGGCGGCTGAATCGGGATCGGCCGGGTGCTCAGCGAGCAGAGAATTCTCTTGGGCAGGCGGATTATGGTCAAGGCCAATTGTGCAATAGTCAAAATACAGCAATCTTGCCAGTCAAGGGTTGAAGCTGAAGCGTGGCGGCGTCAAACCGTCTGATAACAGTCGCGGCCGGGCTTGCAGGTGTCGCGATTCACGGTGTCGTTGTCGGGGCCGAACAGGTGCATTGTTTTGAGGCACCAGAAATAGCCGTCGCCCGTGCCGGGAATTCCGCCTTCCACCTCGTCGGGAGTGCCGTTGACGTACATGCCTTTCGAGCGAAGGTGGCAGCAAATGGGAACTACTTTTGGTTGAATGACTTTGAGGTCGGGCATTGGTAGAACTCCAGAGTGGTTTAGGGTTGAGAGTCGAGGGTTGAGGGTCAAAGGAGAGGGACCGAGCCTTGAATTGGCGTCTGGCCCTCAACTCTCAACCCTCAACGTTTCCATTACGCTTGGGCCGCTCGGAGCACGGCGCGTTTGACGGCCGTCTGGACGAGCCGGACTTTGTAGGCATTTCCACTGAGTGGTTTTGCCCCTTCGGCCGCTGCTTTTCCCGCAGCCTCAGCGGTCGCTTCGCTGATCTCTTTGCCTTTGAGCGCGGCCTCGGCGGCTTTGGCTTGCCACGGCGTTGGCGCGACGTGGCCGAGCACGACACTCGCCGCCTGGACCTGCTTGCCATCCAGTTTCAGGGCCACGGCCGCTGCGGCCAGCGGCCAATCGAGGGCCTCCTTTTGGCGAACTTCATAAGTGGCATTGCGGGCGCCACTGGTTGGAATCGTCACAAAGGAAACGATTTCATTCGCCGCGAGGGCGTTTTCATGCTCGTCGCCGTTCTTGGGCGATTTGAAAAACTCGGAGATGAACACGCTTCGTTTCGCCTGCGGGCCTTCGACCGTGACCCAGGCGCCGAGTGCGGCCAGGGCGGGGGCGAGGCTCGAGGGATTGACGAAGTACGCTGGGCCGCCGCCGAAGATGGCGTGGTAGCGGTTGTCGCCGCGAGGCACCAGAGGTTCGCCGTCGGGGCCGCGGGCCAGGAGCCCGAAGCCCGCTCGGTAGTACCAACATCGTGGCCGCTGGCACAGGTCGCCGCCCACGGTACCCATGGCTCTAATCTGCGGGCTGGCGACCCCCTCCGCCGCCTGCACCAGAGATGGGAACCATTTGCCGAACTCTTTGTGGTCGAGCAACTCTTGAAGCGTGACCAGGGCGCCGACGGAAACACTGTCGGCATCCTTGCGAATCTGGTTCAAACCAGCCACCGCCTTGATGTTCACCACGCGCTTGGGCGTGGCGACGTATTCCTTCATCAAACTCAGGAGGTCAGTCCCGCCTGCCAGGATCTCGGTCTCGCCCCATTTCGAGCCGAGCAACGCAACCGCGTCCTTGATTGTGGTGGGGCTAGCATATTCAAAGTTGTTCATCAGGCTACCGCTCCTTTCTTCGCGAGGGCCGCAAGCACACGATCGGCGGTCAACGGCAGCACGGGCACACGCACGCCGATCGCGTTGGCCACGGCGTTGGCGATTGCCGCACCCGGCGAAATCACCGGCGGCTCGCCGTTGCCGATCACTCCCTTCGCGTCGATGTCTACTTCGTTGCCGCTGATCTGCCCCTTGAACTTGCCCGTCAACAGGTGGACCTTGATGTTGCCGATGTCGCCGATCCCGGCGAGCTTATAGAACTCCATGTCAGGGTTCAGCCGCCGGCCGGTGATCGGGTCGTGGATGATTTCCTCCATCAGGGCAGAGGTAATGCCCATGATCACGGCCCCATAGATCTGGCTCGTGCAAGTCTTGGGATTGATGACAAGCCCTTGATCCTGCACGGCCACAAACTCATTCATACTGACAACGCCCGTTTCGATATCCACAGACACATCCGCGATCTGAACCCCGCCGACCCCGCTCGATGCAAGTTTGAACTCACCGGTTGACGGACCGGGCTGTGCACCCTCCACCGTGATCGCGTTCATTCCCAGTCGGGCACAGGCTTGCTTCCAGGTGAAGCTCTTCGCCGCGTTGCCCTTTACTTGGACCTTGCCGCCAATCGCTTCGAGGTCTTCGGGTTTGGCATCGAGTGCCGGGCCGACCGTTTCGAAGAGTTTGGCGAGGGCGTCGAGGCAGCCGCGGCGCGATGAAGAACAGACGCCGCCGACGGTGGTTGATCCACCTGACGCGCCGGACTGCTTGTAGCGGCTATCGCCGATGTTTACTTTGATGTCATTCGGCTTTAGGCCGAACGTCTCAGCCCCTACCATGGCCAGAACGGTGCGAGTGCCCGTGCCGAGATCCTGACTGCCAAGTTGCAGGACTACCGAACCGTCTGGATTAATTGTCACGTCGCATTTTGAATCGTGAGGCCTACCTCCCCACGTGTGGATTGAGATTCCCAGGCCTCGTTTGATCGGCCCGGGCGTCTTGTCGCCACGCGGGTGCCATTTCTTTTTCCAGTTGATCATCTTGGCCGCGATGTCCAGTTCCTCGGCGTAGATGTCGGCCATGCCGGTCAGCTTCACGTTCTTCTTGAAGAACTCCAGTTCGTCCATGTTGATCGCAGCGGCCACGTCGGCCAGAGCGGCCATTGTCAGGGCCGCGCCCTGCGGATGGTTAGGGGCTCGCCACGCGCGATTCGGCCCGATGTTTGTCGTGATTGCCGTGGCCACACTGCGGCGGGTGGGTATGCCCGTGAACACATAGGGCATGACAACTACTCCCATAACGCCACCGGTAGCCCCGCCAGTGCCCCAATGCTCGGAGTCCCAGGCGACGATCGAACCGTCCTTGGTGGCGCCGACCTTGATCCTCCCAAAGCCCGACGGCCGCGAACCGGCTGTCATCTGCTCTTCGTCGCGGTCGAGCATGATCTTCACGGCCTTGCCGGTCTTCTTGGCAAGTTCGGCTGCGGCCCGATCCCAGCGATCGGCACTGAATTTCGAGCCGAACCCGCCGCCCATGTAATCGCAAATGGTTCGGACATTGCCAGCCGGAATCTTGAAGGCCCCACCCAATTGGCCGCCGTGACCGGAGACGTTTTGAGTCGAGAGATAGACAGTGAGTTCGTCCGCAGCGGTCCACTCGGCGACGAGCCCGTGAGGCTCCAAGCAGCAATGGTTGATCATGTGGATGCCGTAGTTTCCTTCGACGCTAACTACGTCATCACGCTTGAAGACTTCATCCAGATTGGCGTTTTCCGGCTGCTCCTGCTTGCCTGCTGCCTTTTTTGCGTCCTCGGCGGCCCCTTTGAGATCAGTATCGTTGACGAGATGCGGCAGCACTTCGTATTCGACCTTCACCGCTCGGGCGCCGTCGCGAGCATGTTCTTCGGTGTCGGCCGCCACAGCCGCGACAACGTCGCCGTGCCACTTCATTTCATCCTGGGGAACGCCGGCTGTTTTCTCGATGATGTACACTGCCTTGACGCCCGGAATCGCCTCGGCTGCGCTGGTGTCAACCGACTTGATCTTGGCATGGGCGTGCGGGCAGGTAACCAGTTTGCCCCACAACATGCCGGGGCGGTTGATGTCGAACGAGTACTTGGCCGCGCCGGTCGCCTTGGCGATGCCGTCGCTTCGATTGAGCGGCTTACCGATGACGCGGCGTTCGTTGGCCTCTGGCCATTTATAATCAGGCATGGTTGATTCCCCCTTTCAATTCCAGTGCGGCGACGGCCTTGGCCGCTTGCTGAACCGCACCTTTGATCCCCATGTAGGTTCCGCAGCGGCACAGGTTGCCGCCGAGTCCCTTTTCGATTTGTTCAAGGGTTGGATTGTGGTTCTTCATGGAGAAGGCCGTGCAAGCCATGACGAAGCCAGGCGTGCAGAAGCCGCATTGCTGAGCATCGTTCTCCACGAACGCCTGAACCATCGGGTGGTTGGCACCCAGTCCCTCGACGGTTCGGATCTGCTTGCCCTGCGCCTCGATCGCGAGTACCGAGCAGGCGTAAGCCGGCTTGCCGTCGATGATGACTGTGCAGGAACCACAGGTCGCTCGGTCGCAGACCTTTTTGGCACCAGTCAGATCGAGATGGTTTCGCAAGGCGTCGAGCAGGGTGACTCGCGGTTCGACTTTGAGCTTCTTCGCTTGACCATTGATGGTGAGCGAGACGTCAACCGCGGCGGGTCCGATGATTTTTGGACCTGATTGCTGAACGGCCTCGGCGAGCGGTGTTGACAGGGCCGTGGCCGCGGCGGCCAACCCGGACCCTCGCAAGAATCCGCGGCGGCTCACGCCGCTCGTATCCGTACACTGTTCGCCACTTTCGCCGGATCTGGTCTGATTGTGCAGTCCCGGATCCTTCATGGGCAGCACCCTCCTTCCGGGCTCGCGCGCTGGCGAACCCACTTGAGTCCACAGGTGAAAATTCAACGCACCAAAGGTGGGAAAACCCACGAGGCCCCAATCCGTACCGGCGTAGCGGGAAGTTTGCGCTTCGAGCGGCCGGGCGTCAAATGGAAATCTGAAAATTCTGTGCGACGAGTCTGGTAGATGTGGTGTAGAGTGGTTGCAAATGGAAGAACGCCCTGAGCCGATCAGTTAGAATATGATGCGTTCAACGAGCACGGGAGTTTACCAATGAGCAGCGCGACTTCGCACGAATTCACTCAGCCTTCCTTCAAACCCATTCGCGGCCGGCCGGCGTGGGAGATTGCCTGCCTGTATCCCGAGCAGGGCTATTGGGAGGAGTCGGATTACCTCTCGATCGGCACAAACCACATGATCGAGTTCGATAACGGTTTCATCGAGGTGTTGCCCATGCCGACCTTGTTGCATCAATTCATTGTCCAGTTCCTGGTGGATGGCCTCAGGCAGTACGTCAAAGAGTTCGCTACGGGATTTGTACTAACTGCCCCGCTGCCCGTTCGACTCTGGCAGTTGAAATACCGCGAACCCGATATCGTGTATTTACGACCTGACCGCGTTCGTATTGTGCGTGGGCAACCGGAGGGCGCCGATTTGGTGATGGAGATTGTCAGCGAAGGCGCAACCAATCGTGAACGCGATTTGAAGACAAAGCCCGCGGAGTACGCGCGCGCAGGAATTGCCGAGTATTGGGTCGTGGACCCCGAAGAGCACCGCATCATTGTGTTTGCGCTCGAGGGTCAGACTTATCGCACGCACGGCGAATTCGGCCGCGGCACCGTTGCAACTTCGGTTCTTTTCCCCGCGTTCAACGTATCGGTTGACGCGGTGTTCGCAGCGGGTGAAGGAAAGCAAGCGTAACAGCACAACTCACGAGCACTCGCTCCCACCACTTCGATGCGATTCAATTCAGTGCGCGAGAGGAGATTCAATCTTGTCGGCAAGAACCGCGGTCGGTCGGTCCACCCGGAAGGCCTCGATTGGAACGCAGAGCGGCCGGTCCGTGATGACTTGGGTCACGATCAGTCCGGTAACCGGCGAGAGTTGCAGACCCGCGCGGTAGTGACCGGCGGCTACGAGGATGCCGCGATAGCCGGGAACGGGGCCGATGAATGGTTTGGAGTCGGGGCTGCCGGGCCGCAGGCCCGCCCAGGTGCGCTCGAGTTGAGCGGTGGCGAGTGCAGGGGCGGTCGAGATGGCCATGTCGAGCAGGCCGCGAATGCCGGCCAGGGTCGTGCGTTTGTCGAAGCCCACATCTTCTTCAGTGGATCCGATGAGCACGCGCCCGTCGGCACGTGGGACGAAATATTCCTTGCCCATCATGATGACGCGGTGCAGTAACGGCGGATCGCAGTTCAGAAGCGCGATCTGCCCGCGGATTGGTTTCACCGGTAACAGCACGCCCAACGACTGGAGGATTTCCCCGGACCATGCGCCAGCCGTCAACACGATCACTCCTGCGGCAAAACTCTGGTCAGCCGATCGCACGCCCGTGATGCGGTCGCCATCTTGCGTGAACTCACGCACTTGAGCACCTGTGACCATGCGAACATTTCGTTTGGCACACGCGGCGGTAAGGGCCTTGAGTTGCCATGGGTTTCGCACCTGGGCCATGCCCGGTATGTGATAGGCCAGTTGAAACGGGCCGGACAGTGCCGGCTCCAGCTCGCGCGCTTGTTGCAGGGTCATCGGTTCCCAAGCGATCCCTTCCTTTATGTAATGTCCCGCAGCCGATCGAAGGGCGTGGGCATCGGCTTGGTCGAAGCCCAGTTCCAGTCCGCCGCAACGCAGGTAGCCGTTGTCGATTCCCGTCTCGTCGAGCAATTCGGCGGAGAGCTGCGGGAACATCTGGCTCGATGTTCCTAGTAACTTGGCGTAGGCGGACCGTGCCGTGTCGCCGCGTCCGGCGGGGATGATTCCTGCCCCGGCCCAGGACGATTCCTGGCCGATTTCCCCACGTTCGAGAACCGTGACGCTCAGCCCCGCATGCGCACAGTAGTACGCGACCGATAGGCCGATCACGCCGCCGCCCACCACCAGCACATCGCTTGCTTTTTCAGGCATAACTGCATCTTAACCGTGCGACGGCTGCGCGGGGAATTGCGTTTGGCCGGCCTGCCTCGCACAATAGAGGTCAGTGATCAGAGGTCAGAGGTCAGAGATCAGAAAGCCGAATATCTGACCTCTGACCCTTGACCTCTGATTTCTGACCTCTGACCCCTGAGCAAAGGAGCGAACATGCCAAATGGAAGAGAACTAGACGTCGCGAAGCTGACGGAGCAAGAGTTGCGCAGGGTGGCTGCGAACATGCCGAACTTCTTGCAGGTGGCCGTGTTTCTCATCTTGTTTTTGATCGTGCTGGGCGTGGCGGCTTTGATCGGTCGCACTTCGCCCGTCCCCGGCGTCGTGGTCGCCGCGGCGGGCTTTGTCGGCTCATTCCTGCTCGCCAGTGCGATCAAGGTGGCCAACCAGTGGGAACGTGCCATCGTACTGCGGCTTGGCGAGTTTCAGGGAATTCGTGGCCCCGGCATGTTCCTCATCGTGCCGATTATTGATCGCATTCGGATGATGGACACGCGAGTCACGGCCGTGGATATCCCGAGGCAAGAGGTCATTACTCGCGACAACGTGCCCGTGTCGATCAACGGCGCACTGTTCTTCAAAGTAGCGAACGTCGAGGACGCGCTGCTCAAGATCCAGGATTACCAATACTCCATGTCGCTACTGGCCCAGACCGCGCTGCGCGACGTGGTGGGCGGTATGTCGCTCGATGAGCTGCTGTCGGAGCGCGAGCGTATCGGCAAGGTGGTGGAGCAGAACGTGGCAAAGGAGTCGGAGGCGTGGGGGCTGCACGTCACCAGCATCCGCTTGATGGACATTGACATGCCGGAGGACCTGAAGCGGATCATGTCGCGGCAAGCGGGGGCTGAGCGCGAGAAGCGGGCGACGATCATCAAGGCCGAGGGCGACAAGCTGGCGGCCGACAACCTGGCCGCCGCGGCGGCCACCATGGCTGCCAGTCCCGGTGCGATGCAGCTCCGTACCCTGCAGACGCTCGACGGGCTCGGCCCGACCGCCTCCAACACCGTCGTGCTGGCGATTCCGGTCGAAGTCTTGAATCTGGCCAAAAAGTTCAGCGAGTAGGAGGACCAAATGGACACGAACCGAAGAATAGCGTTCGTTGCGTTGACTTTGTTGGTGGCTGGATTCGAGACCGCGCGGGCCGCTGCGACCAGCACGGAAGAGAAAACCGGCTTCCTTTCGCGCATTCACAAGGACGCCGAGGGCAATGAGTCCAAGTACGTCGTCTTCGTGCCGAAGGCCTACGCGGCGGCAGAATCGGCAGAGAAGCGTTGGCCGGTGATCATGTTCCTGCACGGTGCCGGCGAACGCGGCGACGACGGACAAAAGCAGGTCACGGTCGGCCTCGGTCCTGCGATACGGCGACGCGAAGCTCAGTTCCCGTTCATCGCCGTCTTTCCGCAGTGCTTGCTGAACGGCCGGTGGCAGGCGGATTCACCCGACGGCCAGCGAGCGATGGCGATTCTCACGGAAGTCGAAAAGGACTTTCGCGCGGACCCCGACCGCGTTTATCTGACCGGCCTGTCGCTGGGCGGCATGGGCACTTGGAGCCTCGGTATGAAACACCCCGACCGGTTTGCCGCTCTCGTGCCGGTTTGCGGTCGCGTGTGCCTTGAACGCCAAACCTGATTGAGTCATGATCCGCTGTAGTAGGTTTTCAGTCCTTCGATGGGGAGAATTACTGAGTGCGAGTTCTCATCACGGGCGGTTACGGGTGCATCGGATCGTGGATCACGAAGCAGTTGCTCGATCGCGGCGATTCCGTTTGGATTTACGATTTGAAAGAGGACTGGCGCCGCATTGAGTTGATCTTGCAGCCGGACGAATTGGAGCGAGTGCAGTTTGTTCAGGGCGACGTGACTCAGCTCGATCGAATTGTGGCGGTGCTGCGCGAACACCGCATTAGCCACCTGGTTCACCTTGCCGGCTTGCAAGTGCCGACGTGCCGGGCGAACCCGATTCTGGGGGCGAACGTAAACGTGGTTGGGACTCTGTGCATGTTCGAAGCGGTTCGGCAGCTCGGTGGGCAAGTAGAGCGACTGGTCTACGCCAGCTCCGCGGCTGTTTATGGCCCGCCGGACGATTACCCGCCCGGGCCGTTGCCGGCTAACTCGCGACTGATTTCGTCCACGCACTACGGGGCCTTCAAGGTGTGCAACGAAACCAACGCCCGTGTTTATTGGCAAGATCACCAAATCTCGTCGATCGGCCTGCGCCCGTGGACCGTTTATGGCGTTGGTCGCGACTTTGGCGTTACATCTGAGCCGACCAAGGCCATAAAGGCAGTGGTCGTCGGCCGCAAGTACCACATCAGCTACGGCGGCCGGCAGGACCTGCAATTCGTCGAAGACGTGGCCGCGACTTTTGTTCGCTGTCTCGAAGTGCCGTACCGCGGTGCCGGCATTTTCAATCTGCGGGGCTGGATCGTGGATCTCCCCGAATTCCATCGCACACTCTCGTCCGTCGAACCGGCCGCCGCCGAACTCATCACTCATGGTGATCGCCAACTGCCGATCGCCTTCGACCTCGACGACTCGCAGCTCCAGCACGAAATCGGCTCGATCCCTCGCACGCCGCTCGACGAAGGCATCCGCCGCACGATCGCGCACTTCCGGCGGTTGCAAGGCGAAGGGCGGCTGGATGCAAGCGAATTGGAGTCTTAACCGTTTGATGCGTTGACATCACCTTCTTTGATGCTACGATGCAGCCATGAGAACGACCGTGCGAATCGACGACGATTTGATGATGCTCGTCAAAGAGCAAGCGCATCGGGAAGGCGTGCCCGTCGGCGATTTGCTGAACCGGTGCATTCGTCGCGGCTTACAGGCATCGAATCATTCGCGACGAAACGCTGCAAAGTCCTATCGGGAACAAGTTTTCTCAATGGGCCAGCCGGCAGTGAGTCTCACGAAGGCCCTGGCAATGGCTGCCGCACTGGAAGATGAGGAAGTCCTGGAAGAGTTGGCTCGCCGCAAATGAAGCTCGTCGATCTCAACGTGCTCCTCTATGCGATCAATCAAGACGCGGCGCATCACACGAAACTGCGCCGATGGTGGGAATCGGCACTCAACGCGGAAGAACCGATTGGGCTGGCATGGGTGGTCCTGCTCGGGTTCCTGCGGCTGACGACAAACGCCAAAGTGTTTCCCAAACCGCTCTCGGCGGAGCAGGCGATTCGTAAACTGGACGGTTGGCTGGCCCACGCGAATGTGCGAATCGTGCGCGAAACGGATGACCACTGGCGGATTCTGAAGGACCTGATGGATCAGACGGGCACGGCGGGAAACCTCACCACCGATGCACATCTGGCATCTCTGGCGATCGCGTACGGCGCCGTGTTGGTGTCGTGTGATTCCGACTTCGCGCGGTTTCCCAAATTGCGGTGGGAGAACCCAGTGCAAGACTAGACCCTCAAGGAGTCGCATTGCCAACTTCTCTCGTCACGGGCGGAGCAGGTTTCATCGGCAGCCATCTGGCCGAAGCACTGCTGGAGCGCGGGCACGAGGTCATCGTGCTCGATGACCTTTCGACCGGCTCGCCGGAAAATCTCGCGGCCGTGTCCGGACACTCGCGACTCCGCATCCTCGAAGGCTCCGTCGCCGACGATCCGCGGCTTCCGGAACTAATGCGTGAAGCAGACTTCGTCTATCACCTCGCTGCCGCGGTCGGCGTCAGTTTCGTCACGCAGTACCCAATCGAGACGGTCGAGCGGAACATCCAGCCGACCGAGCGGGTGCTGAAGCTGGCGTGCGAGCGACCGAGCAAGGTGTTTCTGGCCAGTTCCAGCGAGGTCTACGGCAAAGGCTCGGCCGAGCGGATGCGCGAGGACGACGACATGGTGCTCGGCTCGCCGTCGAAAACGCGATACATCTACGCCTACACGAAGCTGATCGACGAGTTTATCGGGCTGGCGTATCACCGGCAGCGCGGCCTGCCGGTCGTGGTCGGCCGATTCTTCAACGTCGTCGGCCCGCGGCAGAGCGGCCGGTACGGCATGGTGATCCCGCGATTCGTCGGCCAGGCCCTCGCCGGCGGTCCGGTCGAGGTCCACGACGACGGCAACCAGGTCCGCTGCTTCATGCACGTCCGCGACACAGTGCGAGCCGTCATCGAGCTGATGGATTCGCCCGCCGCGGTTGGCCAAATCTTCAACATCGGCAACGACGAGGCGATCACGATCCGCCAGCTCGCCGAAGCGGTCGTCCGGCTCGCGAGCCCGTCGGCGAAGATTGAGCACATCAGCTACGCCCAAGCATTCGGCCCCGGTTTCGAAGACGTCCGCTGCCGTATCCCGGACCTCTCGCGCCTGCGCGGCACGATAAACTTTGTGCAACGGTACTCGATGGAGGGTATCCTGCGGGAAGTGATCGAGGCGGAGCGAGGGGGGCATAACTCATCACTCGACTCCGTCGCAAAGTAAGGACGTAATCATGTCAAGAAAATTGGCCGGCGTAGGTCCCAACGAATTCAGATGAACAGCGAATGAAGACGAACGAGCGTGGACTTGGCTGCCAGCAATTCGTGGTTCATCTCGATTCGTTGGGACCAACTGCCTGATTTGCTCACACTTGTGAAGGAGAGTACGAATGAAAGGCGTCATTCTCGCGGGCGGGCTAGGAACGCGGTTGCACCCGCTGACGAAGGTCACCAACAAGCACCTGCTGCCGGTGTACGACAAGCCAATGATCTACTACCCACTGCAGACGCTCGTCTCCAGCGGCGTGACGGACATCCTGATCGTCACGGGCGGGCCATGGGCCGGCGAGTTCCTGAGCTTGCTCGGCAACGGCAAGGAGTTCGGGCTCAAGCATCTGAACTACACCTACCAGTCGGGCGAGGGCGGCATCGCGGATGCCCTGTCGCTCGCCGAGCACTTCGCGGCCGACCAGCCGATCCTGCTCATGCTCGGCGACAACTTCCTGGAGAAGCCGATCAAGGCGGCGGTCGATGAGTTCCGGGCGAACCCGCGCGGGGCGAAGATCTTCTGCACGCGCGTCGAGCATCCGGAATGGTACGGCGTCGTTGAACTGGCCGGCGACCGCGTGGCCCGTATCGTCGAGAAGCCGAAGGAGCCGAAGTCGAACCTGGTCGCGATCGGCGTCTACATGTATGACAACTCGGTGTTTGACCACATTCGCAAGATCGAGCCGTCGGCCCGCGGCGAGCTGGAGATCACCGACGTGAATAACTTGTATCTGCGCGACGGGCAGCTCCGCTACGAGATCATCGACGGCTGGTGGGCCGACGCGGGCGAGAGTTTTGAGATGTACCTGAAGGCGAATGTCCTGGCCGCGAGCTTGCAGGGAGTGAAGGTCACGCTATGAACCGTGCGGTAGTTCCGCTGATCTTGTTGCTCGCGGTTACCGCCGGCGTCGGCGTCTGGCTTTGGAACAACGGCGACGGCGGCGACGAGTTGCGGTTGGGCGGCTACATCGAGGCGGAACAGATTCAGGTTGGGTCTAAGCTGGCGGGGCGAGTAAAGGAAGTGGGAAGAGTCCTTCGCGAAAATGCCGGCAATCCCCAAGAGATTGCGGTGGACGAAGGGGCTGAAGTCGAAGCGGGCCAGGTGCTCGTGGTTTTTGAGACGGACGACGTGGAGGCACAGTTGCGGGAGGCTGAGGCGGATTGCGAGAAGGCGCGTGCGAGGCTCTCCGAACTTAAGGATGTGGGCACGCGGGAAGAGGTGAAGGATCAGGCGCGGGCTCAAGTGCGAAGGCTGGAACAGAAAGCGAAGATGATGCGCGATGGACCGCGCCAGGAGGACGTTAATCAGGCGGAGCAGCGATACGAGCGGACCAAGGTCGAATCGGAAAACGCGCGATCGAACTACGACCGCATTGTCGCCTTGTTCGAGCGCAAGGCGGCGGCGATGGAATCCCTGGATGCGGCGCGTAAAGTGATGGAGATGGCCAACCGGGCCACCGAGGCCGACCGTCTGGAGTTCGAGAAGCTCAAAAAGGGCTTTCGCGAGGAAGAGAAGGCGATGGCCGAGCACGAACTGGAAGAGGCAAAGGCCTCGCTTCGACTGGCAGAGAACGGCCCGCTGCAGCAGGAAAAAGATCAGGCCCAGGCGTCCGTGGACGCCGCCGAGGCCCGCATCCGACGATTGAATGTGCTGTTCGAAGAGGCGACCGTGAAGGCCCCCCTGCCCTCGGTGATCGAGGCCTTCGAGCTGCAGCCCGGCGACATGGTCGCGCCGGGCGCCCCGCTGGCCACGCTCGTGCGTAAGGACCAACTCTGGGTCCGAACGTTCGTGCCCGAAACGGATCTCGGCCTGATTCGCGACAACCAAAAAGTCCAAGTCACCGTGGACTCGTTCCCCGGCCATCGATTCGAGGGCACGATCCTGCGAGTCAATCGCATCGCCGAATTTACGCCTCGAAACGTTCAGACCTACAAGGAACGCCAAGACATGCTGTTCGGCATCAAGGTGCGGATCACGGACAAAAGAGTTACCGAACCGGAAAGTGAGTTCAAGGATGCCTTGCGGCCGGGTATGGCGGCGACAGTTTATGTGGCGAAGTATAGTTCCGGATTGAGGTGAATCGCAACACGCGGGTATGATGGGTGGAGTTACGGAGATTTCAGCCATGTCTACAGCCGTTCGTCACGACGACACGACGTTCGAAGAATTCCTGGAACTCATCCCGGACGGCCAAAAGGCCGACTTGATTGATGGAGTAATTTACATGGCATCCCCGGACAACACCGACGCGGCCGATCTTGAGATTTGGCTTGCCTCCATCATGGAGTTATTCGTCGAGGTGCGCGATCTAGGTGAGATTTATGTGTCGCGAGTCGCGTACAAGATCGGACCAACGCGAGGTCCGGAGCCGGACATTGGATTCGTGCCCAAGGCATTGGAACATCTGCGTCGCCGTGGATTCATTGATGGACCGCCCGCCATCGCCGTCGAAATCGTCAGTCCCGACAGTGTCGATCGCGATTACATTCTGAAGCGAAACATCTACGAAGCGGCGGGCGTTCGGGAGTATTGGATCATCGACCCCGACGACGAGCGAGCTACATTTCTACGTCTGAGAGGCGGCAAGTACGAAGAGGTCTTGGTGACCGACCATATTTTCCACAGCGAGGTATTGCCGGGTTTCTCGCTCGACGTGGACTGGTTATGGTCAACGAGTCGGCCGCGGGCGTACGATGTTCTGCGACGCCTCCTCGGAGACTAGAAGCTCCGAGGACTCGCCATGATTCAGGAGCACCGTTCGACCGTTCAACCCCTCACCAGCTCAATCAGTCCCGCTATCTCCGTACGCTCGCTCACCAAGCGTTTTGGGACACTGACCGCTGTCGATGGGGTGAGCTTCGAGATTCCGCGCGGTTCAATTTTTGGGCTGCTGGGGCCAAACGGTTCCGGCAAGTCTACGATCATCCGGATGCTCTGCGGTATCCTGCGACCCACGGCCGGTGAGGCGACAGTGGATGGGGTTGATGTGAATCAGGACCCGGAAGAGGTGAAGACGCGAATCGGTTACATGTCCCAGCACTTTGGATTGTATCGAGACCTCACCGCGTACGAGAACATCACGTTTTACGGACGAGTTTACGGACTGACAGGCGAACGACTTGACGAGCGACGGCGGGCGGTGATCGAGTTGGTGGGGTTGTACGAGCACCTGACAAAACTCGCCGGGCAGCTTTCCGGCGGCTGGCAGCAACGACTGGCCTTGGCTTGCGCCCTTCTGCACGAGCCGCCAATTTTGTTCCTCGATGAGCCGACGGCAGGTATCGACCCGGTCGCACGACGGCTGTTGTGGGACTTGCTGTTCGAGCTCTCCGGGCGAGGCATTACATTTCTGGTTACGACGCACTACATGGACGAGGCCGAACGATGCACCGAAGTTGGCTACATGTACATGGGCCGCCTGGTGGCACTCGGCGACCCGGCCGAACTCAAATTGCTGCCCGATGTCACTCCGCCCGATGCCCGCTGGCTCGAAGTCGATTCCGATCATCCCACGATCGCGCTGGCCGCGCTCCGCAAACTGCCGGGCGTGCGCAGTGCCACGATTTTCGGGCAACTCGTTCATTTGCTCCTGGACCGGTCGGTTCAAGAGGCGGCGATTCAATCAGCCCTGAGTGTGGCCGGCCTAACGGGCGTACGAATGATTGAAGTGCGGCCGTCGCTAGAGGACGTGTTTGTGAGTCTGACGCGGAGCAGGGAGAGGGGTTAGTGGTTAGTGGTTGGTGGTTAGTGGTTGGTGCGTAGTGACGTCAGGAGATAGGCATGAGCAAAAAAGGCTTTCGCGACCTGTTCGTGTGGCAGAAGGCGATGGATTACGTCATGGAAGTGTGCCGACTCAGTGCGAAGGTTGTGGTTGTAGGGTGGGCCAAGTCTTCGCGGCCCACCAACTTATGTTCTGGACGCCTGGTGGGCCGCGAAGACTTGGCCCACCCTACAAGCGGCCGCTCCTTCCCGACATTGCCCGGCGGAGCCGGATGGGGGGCTGACGAAGTTCTCGCTCGTTCCCACGAAGTCGCCCGCCTGATCAATGGCCTCTCTAATTCGTTGTCTTCTAAACTAACCCCTAACCACTAACCCTAATCACTCCCCCATGCGCGGGCTCAAGGCAATCATTTACAAAGAGCTGATCCAGGTCCGGCGCGACCCGGCGACGGCGTTTGTGTTCATGATCCCTGTCATCCAGTTGCTGTTATTTGGCGTGGCGCTCGATACGGATGTGCGGCACATTCCCACCGTGGTGTACGATTTGGATCAGCGTTCGGCCGCGCGCGAGTTGCTGGCGAAATTTCAGGCGACGAGCTACTTCGACGTCGTGAAGCACGCGAATACGCAGGACGAGCTGTACAACACGATCGTGGCGGGGAAGGCCCAAGTGGGGATCGTCATTCCGCCGGACTATTCGGACCATGTGCTGGCGGGCCGGCGGGCGACTGTGCAGGTGTTGATCGACGGCTCGGACAACACGGTCGCGTCGCGAACTCTCTACGTGGCCAGCGGCGTCGGGCTGAACGCATCGCTTGCGAAGTTGTCGGCTCAGGGCGGGGCGGTTGTGCCCATCGAGGTGCGGCCGTACATGCTCTATAACCCGAACATGCAGAGCACGAATTTCTTTGTGCCCGGCCTGGTCGGGATCATCCTGCAGATCGTCACGCTGTTTCTCACGGCGTTTGCGATCGTACGCGAGCGCGAGCGGGGCACGATGGAGCAACTCATCGTTACCCCGGTCGGCCGTGCCGCGCTTATGATCGGTAAGCTAATTCCCTATGCGTGCATCGGCATGATCGAGGTCTGTCTCGTGCTCGCCGCGATGGTGTTCATCTTCCGAGTGCCGATCAACGGAAGCCTGGCCTTGCTGCTCTTATTGTCAGTCCTTTTCCTCATTCCGTCGCTCGGGTTGGGCATCTTGATCTCGACGATCGCCCAAAATCAGGGTCAGGCTATTCAGTTTTCCATCCTGATCATGATGCCGTCGATTCTGCTTTCCGGTTTTGTTTTCCCGCGCGAATCGATGCCGGGCCCGATCTATGCGATCACATTCGCCATCCCCGTGACCTACTACTTGCAAATCCTTCGCGGCATCATCCTGCGCGGCGCGACGTTCGAGTTCCTGATGCAGCAGACGGCGGCCCTGGCGGTCTTCGGAGTCGTGATCTTCACGCTGAGCACGCTGCGGTTTCAGAAGCGGCTGGGGTAGACTCTTTGGCGAGGCCCGGCCGTCGGCGAATTCGCCAGTACAATGCCAGGCTGATGACGAGGTTGAAGAATACGAAATACTTCATGGTAGTGAGGATCGCCATGACTGCCTGGCTTGTCGAGTTGCAGCCCGTTCAAATCCAAAGTGAAGGCCGAGCATCGAGGTGATTGCCAAGGTGACGACGCTGAGTGCGATCGGTGCGAAGAATTGCGCCATGCCTGCCTTTAGGAAAACGACATGAAAAACGCCAAGGGTCACCGGTAGCGCCAGCATGCCGCAGCACTTGATCGCCAGCGACTTCAACGACAGCCTCCACACTTGCTGCCAGTCCTGTGATGTGCCAGTCCAGCGTGCAAACTCGGGGCGATTTCGATGTTCGGTGAACGCGGTTGCTGCCGACAAGCCGATAAATGGAACACAAAGCAGCACGAATTGCACAACAGCGAGCGTGTCTGCATCCATAATCTGCAAGGTATAATTGTGGTCGCCGAGCAGCGCCGAAACGCTTGCCAATCCCATCACAAGCAATACTCCGGCAAGGTGCAGTCCCCAAACCAAGCGTTCCAGCCGGCGCCACAGGCCCAATGCGGGAAGTGCACACCAATACAAGGCCAGGCTCGCCATTGCGTAGGCTGCACTGACGAACACTGAGGTCGTGTACATGTGATTCCAGGAATCATTGGGTGTGTACCGACGCGGGAAAGACTCCACGAACATAAGCCAATGTAACGGCGGACTCAAAAGAATTGGTTCACGGTTAAGTGCCACGAACATCGCGCACAAGGGAATCGCGAACCAAAGCACGATCAGAATTGCCAAGTTCGTGACGACCGCCTGCGTCGGCTTCGGTCGAAAGACGCTGAGGGCCAGTCCGAGCGAGGCCGCCAATGCCCCCGATGCCAGGCACTGCGCCGCCATGAGCAGGAATTCCCCAAAACTATGGAACTGAACCGCGTGAAACATCGCCGTGACCAAAACGGGAAACAGCATTATCACGACGACAAGCCCCGCCAGGCGAACCGCCTTGGCTCGCACGATTTCACGATGATCCAGATCGGTGGTGAGCAGCAGGTCGAGCTGGTTGGAGTCGCGTTCCTCCGCAAAGGCGGTGGCCCCGGCCGTGGCCAGGTAAGGAAGCGCGATCACGGCCAAGTGGAAAAACACCGAAATGAAGGCGACGATCATCGCGACGGGCGGGCCGGCAGGGATCGGCCCGGCCCGGGCAAGGTCCTTCATTTCCTGCCAATCCGCGACAATCCACGCGAGCGCAACCACAGCCAGCAGGAAACCCACGACCCACACAATTCGGTCGATGCGAGTCGGGCGGCGACAGCGCAGCTCGCGCCACAGGACGGGATTGTTCCAGACAGGATTATCGGTCTTGCCTCGTCGTCGCGACATTCGGCCGAAGACGCCGGTACGAGCCGGCTCCGACTGACTCTGTGCCCGGTGCCAGGCTGGTCGCAGCGAGATCCACGCCAAGAGCCAGCAGGCCGCGCCCCATCCGGCCATTGCCACCACAGGCACGCCGTAAAAGTCCCACCACAATACTGAGCCAGGCGCCTGGCCGTTGGAGATCGCTTTGAAGGCATTCATGCGCAGGATCACGTCAGGAATCTGCATTCCTATTCCAGCGAATCCCAGCATCAGTTGAATCCAAGGCAGGAAGTACCAGAACGCCTGCACCACGTAGAGCAGCAGCAGCACTTCAACCAGCCGCCGGCCCCACACGGCTGCCAGGATCGCCATCGCACACGTGGCCCAGGCTGCCGACATGGCAACCAAGAAATCCGCAAACACGACCTCCGGCGGAACGCCTCCCAACCAGAGACACATCGCCGCGAGTGGCAAGGCACAGAGCAAGACCTCCCACACGCGCCAGCTCGCCAGCCACAGCTTCCCCGAGATGATCTCGCGATCGCTCAAGCTGCTCGCCAGCAGAAAGGGCAGCGTTTGCTGAGTCTTCTCCTCGACCACCGACGCGGCTGCGTAAACCGGCGACAGGATAATCACGGCCATGAGCTGGCAGATCGTCAGCGAACGGTAGAAGGCAGCGCCCGCGGCGGCCATCCCCCGGAGGGAAGATATACTACCGCCGACCTGAAACTCGCCGTTGAGCAAGAGAAAGAGCAACAAGACAAACAGCCCGCGCGCCCACCAATGCCATCGGCGGCGGCTCGAGCGAACGAGTTCCCAGAGAAAGACAGGCCCGGCCACTTATTCTCCAGTCAAGAGCGGTCGGCGACGGCTCAATATAGCGGCTGTGCGGAGAATTGACAGACGGGCTGGACTGGGGTCGGGGGCGAGAAGGGGTGAGTGCGCGGCGACGGGGGCGTCATGCCACACCACGGTTATGACGCTTGCCAGGCGCGTGCGATCTGTTCGCGGACCCACTGCCGAAATGAGCGAACTAGGGTTGTCTCGTCCACGGTCGATCGCTGACGCAAGAAGCGAAGGACCTCACTCAGCAGTAAAAACGGAAAGGCCCGGCTACGATCGGATTCAACGTACCGTCCGGCCTCGGCGAGCAACAACACCTGAAGCTCATCACCGTCAAAACGCCACACCTCCGGCACGCCCATCGCCGCGTAGATTCCCAAACGGTTGAGTAAGCTACGGCTAATCTCGATCTCAAGAGCCAAGTCGGGCGGCGGGTCGATTGTCAGATCAATCTGCTCCTTGTCGCGCATCAGGGGTGCATTGGCCAAGTAATAACACCTGTCAGGTTCCACGGCGCGCGCCAGGTCCTCGCGGTCAAATGTCGTTGAGCCAGCGCTTTGGCGCGGCATGTCTAGTTCCTCGGTAAGTACGACAATGAACTGCCCTAACAACTCGTTCCACCGTTCGTGTTCGTAGGAAATGGTCATAAATTCCAGATTCCCCCGATCGTAGGTGAGTCGGACATGACGTTCGCCGATCGCATTGGCGATGGCCTTGTAGCTAGACCAGTCAATGTCGCTGAGTCTGAAGCGGTTTTCTCTCAATGGAGTTGTCTCGACCGTGGCCACGGCAATGTTCTCCTTGTCGTACGAGCCGAACCATTCTGAACAGACTCAATCCTATCCTGGATTCGAGGGACTGATCAAGCACTCGCCGGTCGTGCCGGGTCGCAGGCTTGCGGTCTCCCGATTGGGTAGTAGCGGAAGCCGAGGCGGGCCATGTGCGATGAATCGTACAGGTTGCGGCCGTCGAAGATGACCGGCTGCTTCATGAGCTTTCGCATCAGATCGAAGTCGGGGGTTCGGAATTCGTTCCATTCGGTGACGATGGCCAGGCCGTCGGCGTATTCGAGTGCGTCGTAGGGCAGGTCGCAATACGAAATCCGGTCGCCGTAGATGGCGCGAGTGTTGGGCATGGCCTCGGGGTCATGGACGCGCACCGTCGCGCCGGCGGCCAGCAGGGCGTCGAGGAGAACCAGGGCCGGGGCCTCGCGGACATCATCCGTGCGCGGCTTGAAGGCCAGACCCCAAACGGCAATGGTTCGCCCGCTGACACGGCCCTCGAAGTGCCGGTTGATCTTATCCCCAAGCACGTGCTTCTGGGCCTCGTTGACGTCATCGACGGCCTGCAGCAGTCGCGGGGGCACCCCGTGCGACTTGGCCATCGCGGCCAGGGCTCGCACGTCCTTGGGGAAACACGATCCGCCGTATCCGGCGCCCGGAAACAGGAACGAAAAACCGATGCGGGCGTCGTGCCCGATGCCGCGGCGCACGTCGTTGATGTCCGCCCCCATGTGGTCGCACAGGTTGGCCATCTCGTTGATGAAGCTGATCTTTGTGGCGAGCATCGCGTTGGCCACGTATTTCGTCATCTCGGCACTCTCGGGCGACATGGCGAGGAACGGATGCTCGGTGCGGAGAAACGGAGCGTAGAGCGAGTGCAGCAAATCGGCGACTTCGGGCCGGCGCACGCCAACCACAACGCGATCGGGTCGCGTGAAATCATCGATGGCCGCGCCCTCTTTGAGGAACTCCGGGTTCGAGGCGACATCGAACGAATGCCGAGTGCGTGCCGCCACACGCTTTTCAATGCCCGCACACGTGCCGACCGGGACCGTGCTCTTGGTCACGATCGTCTTGTGCCGATCGATCGCGTCGGCGATCGCGTCGGCCACGGCCCAAACGTTCTTCATGTCGGCTGCACCGTCGTTGCCCTGCGGCGTTCCCACCGCGATGAAAATGATTTCGCTGTGTCGCACGGCATCGGCCAAATCAGTGGTGAACTGCAGCCGAGCGGCGTGACGGTTTCGCTCCACCAACTCCTTCAGTCCCGGTTCAAAAATCGGTAGCCTGCCGGACTCAAGCATTTCAACTTTGC
>Ga0247727_10002049_pt1 | contig 46649 bp, 44 predicted proteins | sample WisWelCaveWW1625_FD_202498 | JGI IMG/M metagenome (GOLD analysis project Ga0247727, IMG submission 202498) | Biofilm microbial communities from Wishing Well Cave, Virginia, United States - WW16-25 | ecosystem: Environmental > Aquatic > Deep subsurface > Groundwater > Cave microbial mat | place...
AACCGAAACCAGAAACCAACGTCAGAAAATCAACAACGAAAGGCAAGACCATGACCGACAAAACACAAAAACACGTTCCGCAACCCCCAACAGGGTTCCGAAAAGCAGTTATCGGAGGTTCCCTAATAACTGTAGCCGTGCTTAGCGAGCACGGTCTCCCACCCCGTCTCGGTCGGCCATGGCGGATTCTTGGTCTTGGGTAAGGCATTGAGCGGAAGTGGGATGCTCGTTTGAGCTGGACAAAACAGGCACGCTTTGGTTCACTGCCGGCGTATGAAACCGAAGAACCTGCGCCTGCCAGATTCCAGTGAGCAGCAGATCCTCGACGGGCTGCTCCTGCGACTGATTCAACCCAGCGAACAGCGGCGCTTCGACTCCCTGCTGGTCGAGCGGCATTACCTGCACAGTGCCGATCTGGTCGGAGAATGCCTGCGGTATTTGGCCGAATATCAGGGCCAGTGGCTGGCCTTGCTGAGTTGGAGCGCTGCCGCCTATCACCTGAAGCCGCGCGACAGTTGGATCGGTTGGACCAACCAACAGCGCCGCCGCCGCCTCTGGCTGTTGGTCAACAACAGCCGGTTTCTGATCCTGCCCGACGCGCCGCTTCCCAACCTGGCCAGCCGGGCGATGGGCCTGTGCCTGAAACGGCTGTCCGCCGACTGGCAAGCGCATCACGGTCACCCCGTGTTGGTCGCCGAGTCCTTTGTCGATGGCCAATTGTTTCGTGGCACCAGCTACAAAGTCAGCGGTTGGACGCAACTGGGCCAGACCCAAGGCTTCGGTCGCCACGCCGAAGATTATTACGTCGCGCATGACCGCCCCAAGCAATTGTGGGTGCGCGAACTCTGTGTCAACGCCTGCACGCAATTGCGGGCCGCCGTGCTGCCGCCCGAATTGGCGGTGCTCGAAGAGCGGGTGAGCCCGCGGTGCACCCACAGCGCCAAGCAACTGCGTGCGTTGAAAGACCGCTTCGCCCAACTGCCGGATTGGCGCAGGCGCATCGAGTCTTATCCCGCCGCCGGGCTGTTGGCGATCATCGCCGCCGCTTGTTTTTGCGGAGAAAGCCTGGGCCAGCGCCAACTGGCGCGCTTCGCCTGCGGGCTGACCCAGGCGCAACGGCGGGCATTGGGAATTCGGCGTGATCCGCACACAGGCCGCTATCCCGCCCCGGGCCAGAGCACGTTTTTTCGGGCGCTGGCAGGAGTCGACACGACCGCTCTGCAACAGGTGTTGCTGGACTGGCAGGAACAACTGCTGGGGCCGCGCCCGCCCGAAGACGACTTGGTCATTATTGACGGCAAGGAATTGCGCGGCAGCCTGGGCGCCCAACTGTTGAGTGCCTTCAGCGGCAAGCGGGGTCGCTGGTTGGGCAGCGCGTTGATCGAGGAGAAGTCCAACGAGATTCCGGCGGCCCGCCCCCTGCTGGATCGCCTCGATCTGGATGGGCAGATGGTGGTGCTGGACGCCTTGCACACCCAGGCGGAGACTGCGCGCCACATCGTGCAGGACAAAGGCGCCGATTATCTGTTGACGGTCAAAGACAATCAGAAGGGCTTGCGCCAATGCCTGGATCAACAGTTGTTTGCTTCGTTGAACGCGTTTCCCCCCTCAGCACAACCCACCCCCGCAGTGCTGGGCACAGACCAAGGAAATCAATCGCAGCCGAGCCGAACTGCGCAGCCTGTACAGTTGTGAGGTCAGCGCCGAGGCCGTCTGTTTTCCCGCGGCTGCTCAAGCCGCTTGGTATGGCACCGTGACCACCCCGGCGCGCCAGGACCCGTCTCGCACGGCTCAGGTGCAAGGCGAATGTGTCGTGGTGCTCAGCAGCCGCTCGATCCAGCAGTTGCCGGCGGCCGCCTGTTTGGCGGCCAAGCGCGGCTACTGGGGAATCGAAAGCGGGTTGCACTATCGGTTGGATGTCAGCGCACTGGAAGACAAAAGCCGCGTGCGCAACCGCAACAATGTGCTGGCGCTGGGGCTGTTTCGGCGACTGACCGTGAGTCTGTTTTGCCACTGGGCCAGGCAGGTGCGCCGCGGGCGCGACGCGACCCTGCCCGATTTCTTCGCGGCGATGGATACCGAAGGCAGTCGGCGGGCGTTCTCGTTGATCAGCGCCCAATGTCCGAGTTGGTTATCGCCGCCCTGAATCCAAAGATCGCCGAACGGTTACACCACGGCTGCCAACTGCTTTCGCCGCCTGATCCCGCAGTCGCGGGACGCTGACTGATCGACTTGTCGTCCCGTGTGGGGTGCCAAAAGCCACACGCCTGCGCCCGATTGGAGGAGGGCCGGCGCGATCAGGCTCTGGCCACCAGCCGCAGCCGAACTTCCGTGCCTACGCCTCAGCCACCTCGACCCTAAAGCCCATTCGGCCTCATGAATCCGCCGTGCTCGGTCGGCGACCGCACCTACAATTGAATTGCAGCCCGTCCCGGAAACAGGCACAGTTGGAGTAACTCCAGTTTGTTTTCTATGAAAACGATTCAAGGTATGGTTGGTGTCGTCGGACTCGGGTACGTCGGTCTGCCGGTGGCCACGGCGCTGGCGCGGCATGTGAAGGTTGTCGGCTTCGACATCAACACGCGGCGCATTGACGAACTTACCAAAGGCATCGACCGCACCGGCGAAACGCTGGGCGGCGATCTCCAGAATCCCAACATCAGTTTCACCGCCGACCCCAAAACCCTCCGCGCCTGCCGGTACATCATCGTCTGTGTCCCGACGCCGATTGACGATGCCAACGTCCCCGACCTCGAACCCGTCCGCAGCGCCGCGCGACTCGTCGGCGAGAATCTCAGCAAGGGCAGCATCGTCGTGTTTGAAAGCACCGTCTATCCCGGCGTGACCGAGGAAGTCGCGTTGCCAATCCTCGAGGAGAAATCCGGTCTGAAACTCGGCGACTTCAAGATCGGTTACTCCCCCGAACGCATCAATCCCGGCGACCACGAGCACACGATCGATAAGATCGTCAAGATCGTGGCCGGCTGTGACGCGGAGACGTTGGAGGAACTGTCCGCGTTGTATGGCTTGGTGGCCAAGAGCGTTTATAAAGCTCCCAACATCATGACCGCCGAAGCCGCCAAGGTCATCGAAAACATCCAACGCGACCTCAACATCGCCCTGATGAATGAGTTGTCGCTCATCTTCGCCCGGCTCGGACTCGACACCAACGAAGTCCTCGCGGCGGCCGGCACGAAATGGAACTTCCACAAGTATCACCCCGGCCTCGTCGGCGGCCACTGCATCGGCGTGGACCCGTACTATCTCACCTACCGCGCCGAATCGCTCGGGTACCACCCGGAGGTGATCCTGGCCGGCCGCCGTCTCAACGATCGCATGCCCACCCGCGTCGGCGAACTGGTCATCAAGGGCCTCAGCCAGGTCGGCAAACCAATCAAAGGCGCGACCGTCCTCGTCCTCGGCCTGACCTTCAAAGAAAACGTCCCCGACATCCGCAACAGCAAAGTCCACAACACGATTCTTTATCTGCAAGACTTCGGCGTGACCGTCCTCGGCTGCGACCCGCTGCTCGATGCCGGCACCGTGGAGAAGTATTTCGGCATCGACAACGTCGCGTTCGACAACGTCAGCCGGGTGGACGCCGTCCTCGTCGCCAACAAACACCACGCCTTCCGCACCCTCACGCTCGATCAACTCAAGGCGAAGATGACTCCGCCCGTGCTGATCGACATCAAAAACCTCTTCGACCGAAAAGCCGCGCAGGCGGCCGGGTTTACCTACGTGAGTTTGTGACGCTCCTTGGAGTGCGGTGACTTGTCACCGCTTTGCCGTTCCACAGTCCTCGAAAAAGCGCGACGAGTCGGCGCACTCCAAATCACCGGTACGGCCCGCGCGTTTTCCCCTGTGGTTTGAGTTTTGGTGGGAGTTTCGCGGCGGCGGCGGCCGAAACCTTTTCCGCGACTTTGGCCGTCGCGGCTTCCCATGTCTGGGCGACCAGCGGCTCGAACTTTTCGGCAATCGCGCCGAGCGTTCCACTGACCAGGCTGGGTGTGTTCGCGGGGAGCTGGTCGGTGACCAACTCCTTGAGCGACACGCCGGGGACGGCTCCGGCGCTCAGGTTTTCGTAGCCGTTGACGACCCATTCCAGCCGGCCGGTACTCGTGTTGATCACAAGGCCGTGCACGGGAATCTTCGGCGGGATCACGGGACTTTGGCGCAGGTAGCCGCAGCCTTTGATCACGTTCTGCGTCTCGCTGCTGAACAGACCGAAGAACTCGTGCAGGTTCGGAATGTCCAGCCGGGTACGGTCGATCCCGTGCTCCTGCAACCGCGCCAGGAAATCCATCATGCTCAACTTCGACAGCTTGCAGTCGGTGTGACCGATGACGGCGATTTCCTTCGCGCCTTTCACGAAGACGGACAGCGCGATCGAGCGCACGGTACTGGAAGTGGGGCTGGTGATGACGTTGCCGGCATCGCGCAACCAGACGAATTCCTCCTCGGTGACGCCGAGCGCACCGGGGAACAGCTTGTTCAGGCGGGCGTCGATGCAGGTCAATGCCGCCAGCGGCAGCGCGCCGGCATGGTCGGCGAGGTTGACCTCACCGCGTCGGCCTTCCACGGCCGCGTGATTGGCTTCCACGATAGCTTCGAGCAGACGCACGCGTCGATCAGTGTTCCTTCGGGGTGACGTCGCGCTCGCGTTTCGCCATTGCGGCTTTCAGGGCCGGTATCTGTTCCAGCAACCGGCTAAGCTCGACGCCCGTGAGCGATTCAATGACGGCAGGCAGTTGGGCCATGATTTGGGTGATGTCGCCCGTGATCTTGCTGGCGCCGGCGCCCGCGCCGTTGCCGCTGTTAATGATGGTAATGCGGTCGGTCTTGGACAGCGGCTCGGAGATTTTGCCGGCGACCTCGGGCAACACCTGAATGAGCATCTGGATGACCGCGGCTTCATTGTACTGTTTGAACGACTCCGCTTTGCGCGCCATCGCGTCGGCCTCGGCGGTGCCCTGCGCTTTGATGACGTCGGCTTGGGCGATGCCCTGCGCTTTGGCGACATCGGCCTGGGCGATCCCTTGCGCTTTGGCGGCTTCGGCTTGGGCGACGCCGGTGGCTTTGATCGCGGACGCGTTGCCGGCCGCTTCGGTTTCCAACTGGAAACGCCGTGCGTTGGCCAGCGTCTCCGTTTTGTAACGCTCGGCGTCGGCTGGTTTTTGCACGGTGGCTTCCAGCTCGCGTTGTCGGCGCTGGATTTCCTGCTGCTGCAACTCGATCAGCTTTTGTTTCTCGATGATCGCGACCTGAATTTCCTCGGCTTTCACCGCCTGCCCGGTCTTGAACTTCTGCAGATCGTACGCGAGGTCGGACTCAGCCTTCCGTTGATTCACCCCCGCCTGATACTCGGCCACCCGCATTTGATAATCGCGGTTCGATTCAGCGACTTTCGTGTCGGCGGCGAACTTGGCTTCCTGTCCCTGCTGATTGGCTTGCGAACTCTTGATGATCGCATCGCGGTCGGCTTCGGCCTGGGCGATGATCGCATCGCGTTTGACCTGGGAGATGCGCGGTTTGCCGAGCGATTCAAGGTAACCGTGGTTGTCCTTGATGTCGCGGATCGTGAAGCTGACGATCATCAAACCCATGTTCGCGAGATCGGTGGCGGCGACTTCCTGGACGCGTTGCGCGAAGGCCTCGCGGTTCTGGTACACCTCTTCCACGGTCATCGTCCCCAAGATGGATCGCAGATGTCCTTCGAGCGTTTGCGTGGCGATGTTCTTGATCTCCTCCGGCCCCTTGCTCAGAAACTGTTCGGCGGACGTGCGGATCGACACGTCGTCGCCGCGCACTTTGATTTGCGATACGCCATCGACAATGATCGGCACGCCGCGTTGCGTGTACACCTCGGGCGTCTTCACGTCGATGGTCAACAACTCCAACGACAACACGTCCACCTTCTCAAACACCGGCCAGATAAACGTCCCGCCGCCCGTCACCAGCCGATAACCGACGGTGCGCACCTGGCCGTCCGCGCCGGTGAGACGGTGACGGCGGCCCGCCACGATCAGGACTTCGTTCGGGCCGACCTTCGTATACCGGCTGGCGTAGATCATGATGAAAATCACCACCACCGCCACGATTCCTGCCGCCACAATGATTGTCATCGGCGGCGTGTTCAGTGCCGCCAGTATTGTCGAAAGTAAATTCATGTCCGTTCCTCCTTCGTTACTCGCTTCACGTAATAACAACCGCCCACCACCTTGGTAATCGTCACCTCGCTGCCGGACGGAATTGCCTCACCCGATTCCGTGCGGGCCTGCGCATTCTGCCGACCGGCGCCGGCCTCAAAGACGATTTCCCCGCACCCCGCGGCCGGAATGGTCGTGATCACCGTCCCACGCTGGCCGAGAAGGGAATACTGCTGCACTTCGCTGGAGCTTTGCTGCGCGTAGATCACTCGCGAGAACAACAGAAAGACGCCATACGCCCCGCCCAGGCCACTCAGCATCGCCATCGGCAACGAGAAATAGACCGGGTTGGTTGCCGGGATATTGCTGAAGATGATCCCCAGTCCGCCGAAGATCGTCACGAAGGTGGATATCGTCACCGGCCCGACCGCCGGAAAGTCCGGCATGCCATGGCCCCCGTCACCGCCGACATCCCCGCCGTGCCCTCCGTCCGCGCTTTCCGCACCCCCCAAATGCGGCGAATCCGCATGCGAACCGTGAAACACGCCCGACATCAACCCCGAGATCACGGCAAAGATGAGTCCGAGCCAGAAACAAAAGGCATACACCGTGGAGAGACTGAACAATTCAACGGCGATCACCGCCATGTGCGCTTCTCCTTGCTGCCGGCGAGACTAATCCCGCCGCGGCCTCAGTGTCAACGCAATCCAAACAACCATTCTGCGTTGCGAGTCGTCACGGCGGCGACTTCTTCGATCGCTACGCCTTTCACCTCGGCGAGCGTCTGAGCGATAAGCGGGACGTAGGCCGGTTCGTTCCGTTTCCCGCGATGCGGGTGCGGGGCGAGATAGGGCGAATCGGTTTCGAGCATCACGTGGTCGAGCGGGATTTTCTGCGCGGTCTCCCGGAGCGCGGCGGCGTTTTTGAACGTGAGAATGCCGGTATAGCTGAGTAGGAGGCCGATCTCGAGGCAGTCGAAGCCGAACTTCTCGCCGCCGCCGAAACAGTGCATCACGCCCCACGGTCGCCAGTCTTTGGGCAAACCGTCCGCGTGTGCGCGCAGAATCTCCAACAGATCGGCGTTGGCCTCGCGGTTGTGGATGACCACCGGCTTGTGCAGTTCCTTGGCCAGTTCGAGCTGCGCCCAAAGGAGGTCTTTCTGTTTTTGACGGAGCGCCAAATCGGTTTTGGCGTCGCGATAATAGTCCAGCCCGATCTCGCCAATGGCGACAAGCTTCGGCTCCGCGGCGTGTTGGCGAATTTGTTTCACGTCGCAGAGCGCCACCTCCTGCACCACTTCCGGATGAAGTCCGACGGTCATGTACACGGCCGGGTATTGCCGGCAGATTTCGTGCGTGCGCGCGACCGAGCCGGGATCGGCGGCGATGCTGACGATGCGCGTGACGCCGGCGGTGTGTGCCCGCGCGATCACGTCCGGCAGGTCCGGGACGAATTCCTTGAAGGCCAAGTGCGCGTGGGTGTCGGTGAACATAGAGCTTGAAAAGGTCGCGCTGGCTGTTTATCACTCGCGGCACTGCAACACAAGCGTTGTAGGCCGCTTCTGTGAAGCGGCGCCGACTCACAGAGTCGGCCTACATCAACGTTTAAGGAGAATTCATCATGGCACGACCTGTCACACTTTTTACCGGCCAGTGGGCCGATTTGCCGTTTGAAACGGCCTGCAAGAAAGCCAAGAGCTTTGGGTACGACGGCATCGAATTGCCCTGCTGGGGCGACCACTTCGAGGTCAGTAAAGCCTGCAAGGACAAAGCCTATTGTGATTCCCGGCATGAGATTCTGGCCAAGCATGGGTTGAAGACGTGGGCGATTTCCAATCACCTCGCCGGCCAGGCGGTGTGCGACAATATCGACGTGCGCCACAAAGCCATCCTGCCGCCGGCCATCTGGGGTGATGGCAAACCGGACGGCGTCCGCAAGCGCGCCGCGGAAGAAATGATGAAGACCGCGCAGGCGGCCAAGAATCTTGGCGTGAAGGTCGTGAACGGTTTTACCGGCAGTTCGATCTGGCACATGCTGTACTCGTTCCCGCCCGTGACGCCGGCGGTGATCGATGACGGGTTCGCGTTCTTCGCGAAGATGTGGAATCCGATCCTCGACGAGTTCAAGAAGTGCGGCGTGAAGTTCGGCCTCGAAGTGCATCCGACCGAGATCGCGTTTGACGTCGCCAGCGCGGAGCGCGCGGTTGCGGCGTTGAAAGGCCGGAAGGAATTCGGCTTCAACTACGATCCGTCGCATCTCGGTTATCAAGGCGTGGACTATGTGAAGTTCATCCGGACGCTCGGCGACCGCATCTATCACGTTCACATGAAGGATGTGTGGTGGGGTCACGGGGATGGCTCGGTCGGCGTATTCGGCGGACACGTCAATTTCGGTGACCCGCGCCGGTATTGGGACTTCCGCTCGCTCGGCCACGGCGACATCAACTTCGAGGAGATTATCGTCGCTCTCAACGACGTCGGCTACACCGGCCCGCTCAGTGTCGAGTGGGAAGACATCCGCATGGACCGCGAACACGGCGCGACCGAGGGGTGCGCGTTCGTGAGGAAGGTGGATTTCAAACCCAGCGCGGTCGCGTTCGACGCCGCCTTTGAGAAGAAGTAGCCGCAACATCGTTTGGGGTTCAGCGGCAGGTCTGGTCATTCTGTACCTGCTGCTGCTGATCCCGGCGGCTGATCCGCCGACACCAGAAACTGCGAGCCAGGGGGCGTTCCTCTGGAATCGCGACCAGTTCTGGAAGTCACTGGAAACGCAGTTTCAGGAGGCGCGCGGAGTTGGCTGCGAGGCTTTGGACGGGCGCGTTGACGGCTCGCTTGCGCGCGCCGGTCAGTTGGTGGAGGCGATGACACAGGAGTCGCTCGAACCGGCCGATCCCAAATTCGATTCGCTGGAGGATGAAATCTTCCGGCTGGCGCCAATGATTGCCGCCTGCCCGGAGCATCTGCCCGACTACATCGCGCTGTTCACCCGCACCCGGGAAATGACGAAAGCACAGTCGGTGCGCTGGGACATGGAATCTCCCGCGGCCCGGCAACGACTCTACCGGCTGCTCTACGGTGGCCGGGCGGCGGTCGAGGAAGCCATGCTGCAGGCGCCGGCCGGGGCGGTCCCCGCGTTGGTGCGGGGACGCGATGAGCCGTCCCAGACGCCGGCCGCCAACATCCTGGGCGTGGCCGTGCACAGCGGCGACATCCTCGTGTCGCGCGGCGGCGCGGCCACGTCAGCGTTGATCGCGCGCGGCAATGATTATCCCGGGAACTTTTCGCATATCGCGTTGGTGCATGTGCACCGCAAGACGCATGCGGTCTCGGTCATCGAATCGCTGATCGAGAAGGGCGTGACCGTCAACTCATTCGAAGATTACCTGGCGGGCAAGAAACTGCGGGTGATGCTGTTGCGGCTGCGCGCCGATTTGCCGCAACTTCGGGCTGAACCGACGCTGCCCCACTTTGCTGCGTCGTTGGTCTGGGCGAACGCGCAAGCGCGACACATTCCCTACGATTTTGAAATGGACTACCGTGACCACAACAAGCAGTTCTGCTCGGAAGTGGTCTCGGCGCCGTACCAGGCGCTCGGAGTCAATCTGTGGATGGGTTTCTCGCACATTTCGTCACCCGGCGTCGCGGCGTGGCTGGCGGCGTTTGGCGTCCGGCACTTTCAAACCCAGGAGCCCGCCGATCTGGAGTACGATCCGCAGCTCTGTGTGGTCGCCGAATGGCGCAACCCGGAGACGCTCTTCAAGGATCACGCCGACAACGCGGTGATCGACGTGATGCTGGAAGAGGCCGAGGCCGGCGCGACGTTGCGCTATTCCCGGCCCTTGCTCCCGCTGGCCCGTTGCGCCAAGGCCTACAGTGTGGCGCTGAATTCCCTGGGCCGGGCCGGGCCCATTCCGGAAGGGATGAGCGCCACGGCCGCCTTGCGCAGCGAACGGTTCTCGCAAACGCACGCGGCGATCAACCAGCGACTTCTCGTTCGGGCGGCGGAGTTCAAACGGCAACATGGTTACACCGCGCCCTATTGGGAACTGGTCCGGCTGGCGCGGCAGGCGAAAGCTGACATTCGGACACAATTGTGATAGGAAGTTCTGGTATGAGCCGCCGGCAGGGATTTACGCTCGTCGAGCTCTTGGTCGTGGTGGCGATCATCGCGCTGTTGGTGGCAATGTTGTTGCCGGCATTGCGCGGGGCGCGGGAGAAAGGCCGGATGGTCGCGTGCATGAACAATGTGCGCTAGTTGGCCCTCGCCGCCGGCCATCCGCAAACGCGTGCGCCGCGATTTGCGATTACGCGGGTTGCCGCGTGAGAAAGTGGTCGCGGCCGTGGTGCGGTTGCTGGAGCAAACCCACATCCGGGTCGGCAACCCGGAGTACGCCGATGAGAATCAGTCCTACGGATTGAGCACCCTGCGTTGTCGCCACGTCCAGGTGCGCGGCCAACGGCTGCAATTTCGCTTTCGCGGCAAGAGCGGCAAGTTCCACCGGGTGGACCTCACCAGCAAACGTCTCGCGCGCATCGTCAAACGCTGCCAGGATCTCCCGGGCTACGAATTGTTCCAATATCTCGACGACGCCGGTAAGATCCGCGTCGTGACCTCGGACGACGTGAACGAGTATCTCCGCGCCGTCGCCGGCGACGAGTTCACCGCCAAAGACTTTCGCACCTGGGCCGGCACCGTTCGAGCCGCCGAGATTCTGCAGCAGCATGAGGGTGACGACAATGAAGAACCCACCGAATCAGCGCTCGTGGAAGCAATTGACGAAGTCGCCGCTGCGTTGGGCAACACCCGCGCCGTCTGCCGCAAATACTATATCCACCCCGCCATCACGGTCGCCTATCTGAACGGCACTCTCCCCCCATGGCTCACCCGACAACCAAGCCGGCCGTCTCGAACCGGTTTGCGTCCTGAGGAACGAGCCGTGCTACGCGTCCTGAAGCGTCGGCGCGCCATCGCCCGCAAAACTTGAGCCGTCCGTCCCCACCGCGATTGGTTGAACGACAAGTCGGGTTGGGGTAAAACCCCCCGCATGGCATTAATCAGTTGTCCCGAGTGCGGCGGTCAGGTTTCCACGGAAGCCAAGGCTTGTCCGGCCTGCGGTTATCCGGTGGCGGAACGGGTCGGCACCCCAGCCCCTGCCCCGGCGAACGCCTCCGCACTGCTGCTGGAGGCCCGACCCTCCTGGTGGAACTTTGGCTGGCATCTGCTTTTCGGTTGGCTGGTGGTGCCGCTGCTGGTCGCGTATTACCGGCGCCACTCGTTCGTGATCCGCATCTACCCCGACCGCGTCTCGGTCGAAGAAGGTTTTTTCGCCAAGGAGCACAGTGAGTTTTTCATCCAGGATATCCGCGCGATCGACGTGACCCAGGGAGTTTGGCAACGACTGTTCGATATCGGCAACGTCGTCATTTCGACCGCCGCGACCGTGGATGCGGCGGAAGAAGCCCGCGGCGTTCCGCAACCCAATCGCATCAAGGAATTGCTCATCGCCCAGCGCCAGAAATCCCCACCGTAGCCCCTACGCCGACCGCAAGCCGACGCGCGCCACGTCCACGCCGACCAGGCAAACATCGTCCGTGAAATCGGCGGTCGGGGAGTAACGCTGGATTTCCTCGAGCACTTCATCGAACAGCCGGTCGGTCGGGAGCCGGACGCGCCGGCGGACGGCCTCGAGCAATCGCTCCTTGCCGTAGTCGCCGTCCGGACCGGCCACTTCGTACAAGCCATCGGTGTAAAGCATCACGGCGTCCTGGACGGCCAATGACGTTTCGGCGGTGCGGTACTCCGATTGGGCAAACAGCCCGAGTACCGGCCCCGCCGTGCCCGCGGGAAATTCCAACGGCACAACTTCCCCGGCGCTGCGCCGGAGGTGAACCGGACGTGGATGACCCGCGCAGGCGTACCGCAGCCGGCCGCTCGCGGTGTCCACCACCATGTAGAACACCGTCGCGAAAATGGTGCTGTCGGTTTGCCGGAGCACGTCCACGAGGGCGCGGTTGATTTCGGTGACGAGTCGGCCGGGATCGGCGGCGGCGGGTTTGAGTTCGGCCACCAAGCCGCGGACGATGGCGGTCACCAGTGCCGCGCGTACACCGTGGCCCATCACGTCGCAGATGAACACACCGGCGGCGGTGTCCGACAACGGGAGGATGTCGTAGAAATCGCCGCCGACCGTGCCGGACGGGCGGTAGCGGGCGCTGAAACGGAGCTCGCTGTCTTCGGGGCGCGCGCCCGGCGGAAAACTGGGAAACTTCTGGGGCAGGAACGTCAGTTGAAACTCGCGGGCGATGCCGAGGTCGGCCTGGATCTGTTCGTGTTTCTCACGCAGTTCCGCGGTCCGTTGCGCCAGCGCCTCCTCGGTCTGCTTGCGGGCGGTGATGTCGGTGGAGATGCCGAACGTGCCGACGATCTTTCCGCGCGCGTCGCGCAGCGGCATCTTGGTGGTGGAAACCCAGGTGACCCGCCCGTCCGGCCAGGTTTCTTTTTCGTCGTACCGCAGGAGGGGTTTGCCGGTGCGGATGACTTCCTGTTCGTGATCGAACGCCTGCTGCGCGTGCTCCTTCGTGAAGAGATCAAAATCGGTCTTGCCGGCCAGCTCGTCGAACGACCGGCAGCCAAACTTGGCGATCATCGCCGTATTGGCGCGGATGAACCGGCTGGATTTGTCCTTGAAGTAGATCGCATCCGGCACGTTCTCCATGAACGCTTCCAGCAGTTGCTGCTCTTTCTGCAACGCTTCCTCGGCGCGCCGCCGCACGTCGACTTCCTTCTGTAACGCGGTATTGGTGTCGTCCAGTTCGCGCGTGCGGGCCGCGACCTGTTGTTCCAGCGAGCCGTACAGACCGGCCAGGCGTTCGGTCATCTGGTTGAACGCCTGCGCCAGCCGGCCGACCTCATCTTGCGAGTCGGTCTTCACGCGCGTCTGAAGATCGCCCCCAGCCACCGCCGACGCCGCCACCGACAAATCCAGGATCGGCCGCGCCACCAGCCGCCGGATCGCCGCCGCGGTGAGGAACGCAATCAGCCACGCGCCGAGCAAGACCGTCATCACGATCCGCGCATACAACAACACGCGCTCGTCCACCTCCGCCAGTTCCATGCTCAGGTAGAGCGTGCCGATCGGTTTGCCGCGGTGGAACAATGGCCGGGAAAGATAGAGGTAGCCGCGTTCCATCCCCTGCCCCTCGGTGCCCAGCGTGGCCGGCAGGGGCGCATCCTCCATCCCCGTCCGACGGTAGAACGCCAACACCTTGCCGGTCGGATCGAAGATGGTGGCGGACGCCACTTCCGGGAACGCGTCCAGACCCTCGGCGATGCGGCCGGCCTCGGTCGGGCCGCCCATCGCGAGCGACACGGCTTCGTGGTTCTCGATCGCCTCGGCGATGCCGGCCAACTGGACCCGCGCGTGCGCGCGGGAGGTGAAAAACTCCACCAGCACGATGGCTGAACCGGCCACCAGCAGCGTCACCGTGCTAGCCAGCACCATTAGCAACAGCAACTTCTGCTTGATCGGTATGTCCCGAAACCACTGCATGGCATCCCCGCCGCGGCGCGACTACAACAACGACTTCATCTCGCCAATGAGCTTGGTGATGCTCTCTTTGGCGTCGCCGAACAACATCATGCACCGTTCGTTGTAGTACAAGTCGTTGTCAACCCCGGCAAAGCCGGGCCGCAGGCTGCGCTTGAGCACGATGATGGACTTGGCACGCTCGACTTCCAGGATCGGCATGCCATACAACGGGCTGGTCTTGTTGTTCTTCGCGGCCGGGTTGGTCACGTCGTTGGCGCCCACGATCAGGGCGATGTCGGCCTGGGGAAACTCGGAATTGATCTCCTCCATCTCGATCAGTTGATCGTAGGGCACGTTCGCCTCCGCGAGCAGGACGTTCATGTGACCCGGCATCCGGCCCGCGACGGGATGAATGGCATAGCGCACGTTGATCCCCCGTTGTTTGAGAATGTTGGCCAGCTCCGCGACCGCGTGTTGGGCCTGGGCCACGGCCATGCCGTAACCGGGCACGATGATCACCGATTGCGCCGTCTCGAACAGCACCGCCGCTTCTTCCCCGGTCACGCTGCGCACCGTGCCCTTCTCGGCGGCGGCCTTGGCGGCGGCGTCTTCCGAGGCTACCTTGCCGAACGCGCCGAACAACACGTTCATCGCCGAGCGGTTCATCGCCCGGCACATCAACAGCGCCAGCAGAAACCCCGACGTGCCATCGAGCGACCCGGTGATGATCTGAATCTTGTTCATCAACACAAATCCCATCGCCGCGTCGGCCAGGCCGCCGTACGAGTTCAACAGCGCGATCACCGTCGGCATGTCCGCCGCGCCAATCGGAATCACCAGCAGCAGCCCGAACACGAACGCCAGGCCCACCATCACGTAAAACCACGGACTCGCCGTCTGGGTGACGATCAGGTAGATGCCGATGGCCGCCACCACCGCCAACAACGTGACCGTGATGAAATTCTGACCCTTGTACGTGATGGGGCGACCCGGCAACAGTTCCTGGAGTTTGGCGGCGGCGATCAGACTGCCGGTAAAGGTCAGCCCGCCGACGACCACTTCGAAATCCAGCGCCGTCAGCTTGACGCCGTTCATGTCTTCGTAGAGGACGAACTCCGCGACGCCGACCAGGCACGCCGCCAACGCCCCGAGCGAGTGCGACAGCGCCGTCCGTTGCGGCACCGCGGTCATCGGAATGCGCAAGCCCATCCCGCCGCCGATGACCGCCCCGATCACGAAGCCGACGATGATCCAGGTGTACTTTTGGACATGCTCGTCGAAGAGCGTGCCCAGGACGGCGAGCAACATCCCTCCCGCCGCGAGTTGCATCCCGCGCCGCGCGTACTTGGGAGAACTCAACCCCTTCAGTCCGAGGATGAACATCACCGCCGAAATGATGTAGGAGTACTTGAGCGTCTGGCCGGCGAGACCGTGGCCGCCGTGCGCGTGTTTCCACCAAATGATGAACGCGATGAGGCCCGCGACCACCAGCGCGCCGACGATCTGCCATCCATACCCGCTGTCCTTCGCCTTCTGCTGCTCCTCCGATTTCTTGAACATGCCGAGCATCCGGTCGGTGATGAGAAAACCACCAACCGCATTCGTCGTCGAACAGGTCACCGCGATAAACCCCAGCAGCGTACAAATCCAACCGTACTGGAAATCGCCGTAATCGCGCCCGGCCACGACGAGCGACCCGACCAGCGAGATCGCCGCGATCGCGTTGGTGGCCGACATCAACGGCGTGTGCAACAGCGGCGGCACTTTCGTAATGATGTGATAACCGAGAAACCCGGCCAGCACGAAGATGTAGAGACCGATCTCGAGTTCGTTCGTCATCCTTCAACCCGCCAGTTCCGTGCTTCGCCCGGTGGGAGCGGCATTCTTGCCGCGATCCTTTCCGAGCCGGTCGCGACAAGAATGTCGCTCCCACAAAACCGTTGCGCCACCATCATCTGACCTCCCCATTGTGCGTCACGCACGCGGCCTTGATGATCTCGTCGCTGAAGTCCAGGTTGAGCTTCCCGTCCTTGACGATTTGCTTCAGCAGATTCGTGACGTTGCGCGCGTACATCTGGCTGGCATGCACCGAGGCCGTGCTCGGCAGATTCAATGGCCCATGGATGATCACGCCGCCGTGCTCGATGGTCTGGCCGGGTTGCGTCAACTCGCAGTTCCCACCGGCTTCCGCCGCCAGATCGACAATCACCGAGCCGGGCCGCATCCCGACCACCGTCTCCTTCGTGATCAACCGCGGCGCGGGCTTGCCGGGAATCAACGCGGTTGTGATCACCACGTCAAACTCCTTCATCTTCTCGGCCAGCAACGCCTGCTGTTTCTGCTTCGCTTCCGCCGACAACTCCTTTGCGTACCCGCCCTTGTCCTCGGCATCCTTGACGCCGAGGTCGAACTGCAGAAACTTCGCGCCGAGACTTTCGACCTGCTCCTTCACGACGGGCCGCACGTCGTACCCCCAGACCTGCGCGCCGAGCCGTCGCGCGGTCGCAATCGCCTGCAACCCGGCCACGCCGGCGCCCAGCACCAACACCTTCGCGGCGAAGATCGTGCCCGCCGCCGTGGTCAGCATGGGGAAAAACTTGCAGAGTGACTCGGCGGCAATGAGCGCGGCCTTGTAGCCGGCCACCGTGGCCTGCGACGAGAGCGCGTCCATGCCCTGCGCGCGGCTGATGCGCGGCATCAATTCCATTGCGAACGCCGTGATCTTGCGCTGCGCCAGCAACTTCATCAACGTGGCGCTGCCCGCCGGCTGTAAAAACGCAATCAACACCGCGCCCTCTCGTAGCCGGCCGACTTCCGACTCGGTCGGTCGCTGCACCTTCGCCACCACGTCGGCCTGACCGTAAAGCTGGCCGGCGTCCGCCACAATCTGCGCGCCGGCCTTCGCGTAGGCGGCATCGGCAAAAAACGTGCCCTGGCCGGCCCCGGCCTCAAGCCGCACGGTCAACCCGGCTTTCGTGAGCGCGGCGACCGCGTCCGGCACCAGCGCCACGCGGCGTTCACCCGACAGGGTTTCCTTGGGAACGGCAAGATTCATCCGGGTTCACCCACCGGTGCGGAGCATACCGGACACGCCCCGCGCCGCGCAAGCACAAGCATCAACGTTCAACCGACGACCGCTGCGCAAACGGCCGATACAACGGATCGCCGACAAACGTCGTCTGCCAGCTCAAGGCGGGCTGGCTCCAATAGGCCGCTTCCAGAAACGTCGCGCCCCCCAGTAACGCCAGGAAGAACCGGTCCACGTGCGGGGTCATCATCAGGTAGGGTTCATAGACATTGCCCATCGTGGCGGCCGCGCCCTTGTCGAGCAGCGGCCCGACCCAGTAGGCGACGCGCGTCCGCACGCCCGAGCCACTGTTGGAGTGCAGGTGGTAGGCAATCGCGCCCGGCTTGAATCGAAACTCCTTCCGCGTGAACGGGCCGACCACGTTCGGCATGTACCAGCCGGCATAGATCGCCGCGTCCTCCATCGGAAACTCCTGCGGCCAGGTCTCGGGCTTTTCGTCGAGGACACACTCCACGCCCGCCTGCTGAAACGCTTCGTGCGCGCGGCGCAACCAGTTGTCGCCCTCGACGTAGCCGGCCTCCTTGATCGAGCGCACATCGAAATAGGCGCGCCCGCGCAGGCCGCCGGCGCGTTCGACGGCCACGGCGTCCTTGATCATCCGCCGCACGGTTTGCGCATCCGGCCCGTCGAGCCGGCCCACCAACAACATCTGCCGGTTGAGGGGCGACTCGAACCGCCAGCTCTCCGCGTTGTAGAACGGATTTCCAACCGGCCCCGTGACCGGCAGGCCGGGTGACGGCAACACGGCCAGTTCGCTGTCCACCGCCGCTTCGTTGCGGCGCATGGGTGCCGGCACGTCCCGTTTTGTTTCCTCTTTCAGTCCCGGGTCGCGTTCGATGCGCAACGGCACTCCGTACACCAACACGACGTAGGCAATCTGGTTCTCGACCGTCTCCACCCCCGCGACGGCGGACAACGACAGGCCCAGACCCGAGCGCACGAGTTGTTTCCACAACCCTTGCTCCGTCAAAAACCGCGCGATCGGCCGGCGCACCTGTTCCGCGAACTCCTTGCGCGTGATCGTCTCCGCGGGGCGGACGCTGATCCGGCAGATCTGGCTGGTCGGCACGTCGCGTTGCACGGCGTAGTGCGCGGCGAGCGCCTGGCCTTCCGGCTCCTGGTCGTTATAGACGATCAGTACCTGGCGTCCGAGCACCGTTGTAGGCCGACTCTGTGAGTCGGCGCCGCCTTCCCCCGCCGCTTCGCAGAAGCGGCCGACAACGACGAGCAAGAAACTAATCCAGAATTTTCCAGTTCCCATTTGCGATCTCAATCCGCAGCCCATCATACGCCACGCGCACGCCGGCCGGCAGCGCCGCTTCCACCGCCGCGTGTTCCACCTCGTGACATAAATGCGTGAGCAATGCCAGCCCCGGTTTCACGCGGGCGACCACTTCGACCGCCTGCGCGATCGTCAGGTGCGTCGGATGCGGTCGATGCCGCAACGCGTCGATCACCAGTACGTTCACGCCACTGATGGCTTTGACAACTTCGTCGGGGACAGCGTTGCAATCGGTCACATAAGCCGCGGCGTCGCCGAACCGGAAGCCGAACACGCTCATCCACCCGTGGGGTACCGGCAGGGGCAGAATCTCCAAATCACCAATCACAAAATCCCGGAACGGCTCGATGCGTTGCAGCGCGAAACTCGGCAACCCCGGCCACTTCGGCTTCTCCGTGCAAGCATACGGAAACATCCGTTCGATGGCCTGCAGGGATTCCGCCGACCCATAGACCGGCATCTTGCGGTCGGAGTCCCGCGTGAAGGCGCGTAAATCATCCAGCCCCAGCACGTGATCGGCGTGGGTGTGCGTCACCAACACGGCGTCCACCTGCCGGATGCCCGCGCGCAACACCTGCGTCCGCAAATCCGGCGGCGCGTCCACCAACACCTTCGCGCCCGGCGTCTCGACGTAAATCGAGGGCCGCAACCGCTGATTGCGGGGATCGGTCGACCGGCACACCGCGCAATCGCACCCGATCATCGGGATGCCGTGGCTGGTCGCCGTGCCCAAAAACGTGACGCGCATCGCGGCGCATCATCGGAGAGCACACGTGCGCGGTCAAGCCCGCCATTTCTTGGTGAGGACGGTGCGAACCACATCAGGTTTTGGGTGAGTGGTTCGGACTGGGGGTGGGAGCGGCGTCCCCGCCGCGACACGGCAGTGGGACGACCGTCCCCGGTTGTCACAGCCTGGAGCGGACACGCGAGATCCAGCCTTCGCAGCCAGAGGCGTTACTTCGGCGGAGCAGGCCGCGCATCCCACTTTAGCAGCCGGTCGCGGCGGGGACGCCGCTCCCACACCCGATCCGCGCTCAGCGGAGGGAGACCTTGCGCAGGTGCCAGCGATTGCCGGGTTGCCAACCCATCACTCGGAGATAGAACCGACCCGCCGGCGCGGATATGTCAGCAGATTCAAATTCCCCGTCGTCCAACACCACCTTCACGCCGCGCGGCTGAAGCTCGATCCGTAACCGGTAGGGGTGGCCCGGCTGGATGTTGAATTTCTCGGTTGTCAGCCGAACTTGCCTGCGATCCGGGGGTTCAAGGGTGAGTTGACCGCCGCTGCCGTCGCGCTGTTGATAGCCCAGCGCGACGGTGACGGCGCCACGTGGATCAAGATGGCCCGGGGAATCCTCGGGCACGAACGCCAACCACACGGCACCGTCGTTCGTATCCAGGCCTTCAAGCACGAGTTCGCACTCGACCGTGACCGGGCTGGTGAACGTTCCCCGCGTCCGCACCGGCTGACCCAGTAACACCACTTCTTCGTCACCGATCCGCGCCCGCTCACCTTTCGGCCCGGGCCAGTCGGAGTCTTTCGGAAACGGGAGAGCCTCCCACTCCACGGTCACGCCGCCGGATGGGAGCAGTTCCATCACGGTGACGACCTTCAGGGGGATTGTGACGTCGCCGAAAGCGGTGGTGACCTGGATATTCGGATGTTTGATCTGGCCGATGATGCGGTCGCCGTTTTGGAGCACGACGGAGGCGGCGGGCCGGTCCTCGGCAAACTGGACGGACCGGACGTTGGCCAAAGGAATCCGCACGGTGCCCACCGATTCGCTCTCGACGATGAGGGGCGAGGGATTGACCTGGCCGAGAATGCGCGAGCCGTCTTTGAGCTTCAGGGCGACCCGAATCGCCGCGTCGTCACCCGCCTGGGCGATCACCGCCAAGGCCAGCGCGAGGCACGGCAAAACGAATCGCGGCATGCGCCCCATCATCCGCAAGCGCCGCCGCGCCGTCAAGCGGTCCCGCCGATCAGCGGCGGACGTCAGGCTTTCGCGGACTCCGCTTCCTTCTCGATGGCCGCCATTTCCGGGGAGTCCACCTTGGACTTGTTCACCGCCCAGACGATGGCGGCCAGCGCCACGATCGCGATCACGATGGCCACGGCAAACGGTTTCTCGCCCGTGCCTTCCACGCCGGCCACGGCGTGGAACTTCAGAACCAGCGGCAGCAGCAGCAGGCTCACCATGTTCATGACCTTGATGAGCGGGTTGATGGCGGGGCCGGCGGTGTCTTTGAGCGGGTCGCCCACGGTGTCACCGGTGACGGCGGCCTTGTGACGCTCCGAACCCTTGCCGGTATTCTTCTCGAGGTCGCGCGGTTCGTCTTCGATCAACTTCTTCGCGTTGTCCCACGCGCCACCGGCATTAGCCATGAACACGGCCAGCAGTTGCCCGACGAGAATCATCCCGGCCAGAAAACCGGCCAGCGCCAGCGGTCCGAGCAGGAAGCCGACCGCCAGCGGCGCCATGATCGCCAACAGACCGGGACCGATCAATTCTTTCTGCGCCGCGCTGGTGCAGATGCCGACCACGCGCGCGTAATCGGGGGTCTTGGTGCCGGCCCAGATTTCCTTGTCGCGGAACTGAATCCGGCATTCCTTCACGATCAGGAACGCGGCGCGTCCGACGGCCCGAATCGTCATCGAACTGAACAGGAACGGAATCGCCCCGCCGATGAGCAACCCGATAAACAGGGTCGGGTTGGCCACGGTCAACATGCCGGCCACGTTGTTATATTGTGCGGTGGTCATTTCGCTGATTTTCTCTTCACTGCCCATGGCCATGACGGCGATGAAACTGGCGAAGAGCGATACGGCCGCGATCACCGCCGAGCCGATGGCGATGCCTTTGGTTTCCGCCTTGGTGGTGTTGCCGACGGCGTCGAGGTCGGCCAGGATCTGCCGGGCTTGCTTGTATTTCTGCTCGCCCATTTCCTTCTTGTCGTAACCCATTTCGCCGATGCCGTTGGCGTTGTCGGCCACGGGGCCAAACACGTCCATCGAGATCGTGTTGCCGGTCAGCGTCAACATCCCGATGCCGCACATGGCCACGCCGTACGCCACAAAGATCGGCGAAGTGCCGGAGTAGATGCCGACCGACGCGCCGATCGCCACCGCGATGATGATGACCGCCCACACCGTGGATTCATAACCAACCGCAAATCCCTGGATGATGTTCGTCGCGTGCCCGGTCTGACAGGCCTTGGCCATGGATTTGACCGGGGCATGCGTCGTGTGGGTGAAGTAACTGGTGCACTTGTTCAGCGCCACCGCGAGGAACACGCCGATCAAACACGTCCAGGCGGCTCGCAAGTCCAAGCCGGCTTGACCGAAGTTGACCCACGCCGGCAGCGCATCCACCCCGCCCGGAAATCCCGCTGCCGACTGCGGATATTGCAGCAGGTAGGCCGCATCAAACTTCAGATAGAACAATCCAATCAGGAAAAAACCAATCACGCTGATGACCGAGCCAATCAGGAAGCCGCGGTGCACCGAGGTCAGAGCCGCGTCACCGGAATCGCCCTCCTTCGAACGCACGCTGTACGTGCTGATGATCGAGCCGATGACGCCGACGGCGCGCACCAGCAACGGAAAAATCACGCCCTTGTGACCGAACGAGGCGTAGCCGAGAATCATCGCCGCCACGATCGTGACTTCGTACGACTCGAAAATGTCCGCCGCCATACCGGCACAGTCGCCGACGTTGTCGCCGACGTTGTCCGCGATGGTCGCCGCGTTGCGCGGGTCGTCTTCCGGAATGTCCTTCTCAACTTTGCCGACCAGGTCCGCGCCGACGTCCGCCGCCTTCGTGTAGATGCCGCCGCCGACACGCATGAACAAGGCGATCAACGTGCCGCCGAAACCGAACCCAAGCAGGACCTCATACGCTTTCTCGCCGTACGCCATGAAAATCAACGTCCCACCGAGCAACCCCAACCCGTCCGTCAACATCCCGGTAATCGTCCCCGTCCGGTAGCCGACTTGCAGCGCGCCGCCGAACGAGTTCCGGGCCGCCGCCGCCACGCGCAAGTTGCCCAGCGTTGCAAACCGCATCCCGACAAACCCGACCGCGAAACTGAACAGCGATCCCATCAGAAAGGCGGTGGCGCGACCAAACGCGACTTCGTATTTCGCCGCACCGCCCCCGGCCAGCGCCGTGAAAAACAGCGCCACCGTCAGCACGCCGATCAACACGACGATCTTGCTGAACTGCTGCTTGAGGTACGCTTCCGCGCCGGCCCGAATCGCCGCCGCCACCTTCTGCATCTTCGGCGTGCCCTGGTCCGACTCGCGCACCTGCTTGACCAACATCAGCGCATAGCCCAACCCGGCAAAGGCGATGCCCAGCACCGCCCAGAGCGCATACTTTTCCAGTTGCGAATAGTCGCTGCTGGTCATGAACGCAAAAAATTCAAACGGCTTGTGCGCGTGGCCGGCCGCCGCCGTCGCGAGGTCATGGAGGGCCTCCTGCGCCTGCGCCCAGTGGGCAGCCAACAGCGTCCCGGCGCACAGCGCCACCGTCACCCACACCTGCCGGCGGGGACTGCCTTTGGTCAAACGTCGCATCGCACGATTCAATGAAGCGGTCATAGTCTCCTTCGGTTGCTCTCCTGGTTGCTCGGAAGTGGCGGGGAAACTACAAGACCGGCCCGAAAAGGGAAAGCGGAAAAATGGGGAAAAGTAGGACAGGCATCTTGCCTGTCCATTTTCGATCCCGGACGCGGAGACAGGCAAGATGCCTGTCCTACTTTGTTACGGCGTCAACGGCTTGAAGGCGCGGACTTGGAAGAAACGATTGCTGGTGACCGTGTGCGGTGCGGGTCGTGGTGCTGCCATCAGGAGGGATGACACCCGCCCCGGCATTCAGCAGGGTGTTGGACCAGGTGCCGCTGACCAGGTTGGTGCGGGTATCGAGTCCGTAACACCGGGACAGTTCGCTGGTCCACGTCACCACCGAGGTCGAGCTGGCGCTGATGGCGATGATGCGCAGGTAATCACTGGTATCGATCGGGCTGGTATCGGCCTGATGCTCGGCGCGGTCGATCTTGCCGGCGTGGGCGGCAAAATCAGTTCCACCCACTCAGGGCGAGGTGATCCGATACAGGCGTTTGGGGAACTGGCTGGCGCTGGGATCGTCGAACTGGAACTGGCCGCTGCCGAGGTCGGTGACGGTGCCGGTCGGGGACCAGTTGACCATGTCGGTGGATGCCTCCGCGGCGTAGGTGTGGGCGATAGTCGCCGTGAACAGGATGCGGCAAGTTCCGTCGGGCAACAGGTCGATTGATGTGATCCGCACGGTGTCTGCGGAGATGAGGAGTTGAACGGCTGTCTCACCCAGCGTGGCGGCCTGGTTGCCCGCTTCCCAAACGACGATGAAGTAAGTCTGCCCGGCCTCAAGCGTCGCGGTGATGGCGGATCGGAAAACGCACGTGTCGTCGTTGCACGCCACCTGGGTGAACGGCTCGGCGCAGCCCGGCGCGGTGTACACCGCCAGCAACGTGTCGTAAATCGTCGTGGCAGTGTCCGGCCGGCAAACCGAGATCGTATAGGTCGTGCGATCCTGCGGCGTGAACCGGTACCAGACGCTGCGCCGGAACTGGCTCTGGCAAGCAGGGGCCAGCGGATCGCCGGTCGATGTTGCCAGCGCATGGTCGCTGATCCCGGTCAAGTAAGGAAACGGACCGGCAGACGGAATCAACTCGGCAGTTGCGCAGGTGTCGTTTGCGGGCGGGACAGGGATTGACACTCGCAATTGAATCGCCGCGGCATCGGCCGCAGGATTCAACGTGCCCCATTTCCACGCGACGATGTAATAAGTCGTCCCGGCGTTGAGCGAGACGGACAACGCCGCGCGGATGCCGCACTCGTCGTCGCTGCACGCCACCTGGTTGAACGGTCCCGCACAGCCCCCCGTGGATGTGTAGATCGCCACCGCGGTGTCGGCGACGGTCGTGGCGGTGTCCAGGCAGGTCGAGATCGTGTACGTCGCCGACGCGGCCGGGGTGAACGTGTACCAGATGCTCCGCGACAGGTTGCCATCCACGCACGACGGGAACGGTGGATCGTTGGTTGTCGTCGCGTCGCGGATGTCGGCGGTGACTGCCGTCAAGTAGGGAAACGGCCCCGCGGCCGGGATTGCCTCGGCACCGCCGCACAGGTCATTTGGGGGAGTGGCCGCCCTCGCATCCCGTCCGCCCTGCGCCAACGCCAGCAGAATCAGCAGCCAGTGCGTGTGGAGCGTCCCCGAACGCATCGCACGCCGATGGTTTACGGACCGCTGAAGGCGTCAATGATCTGTTGCGCAACGGCGATCAGGTCCGCGGCCAACGTCGGGTTGGTGGGGGCAACCTGAGACTGCACTTTGTTCTGGAACGCCTGGAGTTTGTTCACCCCGGCGCCGAAGTCACCCTTCTCGGACGCGGCGCAGGCCGATTTCAGCGTCGCGATCAGTTGCTTACCGTCGTTTCGAGGCAGGCCGGCGCCAGCGACCTCGTCTTTGATCGGCTCAATCGCTTCACACGCCGTGATGATGCTGACGGTGATCGTGGTCGAGTCTGAGGCTGCACACGGGTCCGCCACCTCCAGCGTGATGCTGTGGGGCGAACTCGCCACGTCGAGAACCTGCGTAGTCGTCACGCTCGTGGAAAACACTCCACCATCCGACCACGCATACGTCAGTGTGTCGCCATCCGGGTCCGAGGATGCCGCGCCATCAAGGATGACGGTGGCGTTGCTGCCGTTGGCCGAGATCACCGCGAAGTCCGGCAAGGCAGCGTAGGCCGGTTCCGCCGTGGCGATGGCCTCGGGCGGGTTGTTCTGGAGTTCGAACGCGCCGATGTCGGTGCCGTCCCCGCCGCTGGCGTTGGCGATGCCGGCATTGTCCGACGTTCGGGGTTCGCCACGCTGGTCGGTGGCGGACAAGCTGAAGTTGAGGCCCTTGTCAACGGCCGGGCTGCCGCAGCGCAGCGCGTGGGTGAACGTCGGACCGCCGTTGTCCTGCAACGGGCCGAGCAGCGCGTTGGTGTTGATGAGGTCGCCGGTCGCAGTGAGAAAACCGCCGCCGTCGTCACTGCTGAGGTTGTAGCCGGCCGAGAAGATCGTGCCGGACTCATTGGTAATGGTCTGGCTGCCGTTCAGGATGGTGCTGCCGATTTCAACAAGCGCGAGACCGCCCAGGTTGATTCTGTTGCGGATGCTGCCGAAGAAGTTGCCACTGAGAGTGCTATTGACGACCGTCACGATCGCAGTCCCGACCGTCCCGCCAACCTCGCTGGTGAAGTTCTGGATTGCGCCGCCGCTGCTGCTGATGTTTCCGCTGAGGGTGGAGTTGATGATCACGACGCTGGCGCGGCCGACTTGAGCGTCGCTGAAGATGCCGCCGCCGCCGCTGCCGCCAAAATTGCCGTTGATGGTGCTGTGGTCGACCCTCAGTGTTGCGTTACCGCCCGCACCGAGGTTGAAGATGCCCCCGCCGACGCTCGAAAACGAGTTGCGGCTGATGGCGCTGTCGATCACCGTCAACGTCGCACCGCCGCCACTGCTCCCGTCGTTGAAGATGCCACCGGCGGCGTTCTCAGTCGAGTTGCGGGTGACCACGCAGTTGCTCAGCGTCAGCGTCGAGTGGTCGTTGAAAATGCCGCCGCCACTGTCCTGTGGAAATGTGGTGGCCACAGGAAAGCCGTTGGAGATGGTCAGGCCGGACATGACGACGGTGACAGCGTTGTTGATGTAAAACACGCGGTTGCTGGTGTTGGGGAAGCCGCCGTCCACGGCCAGCGTCGCGGGGCCGGGGCCAACGATGGCGACACTGTTGGACACCAGCAGTTGACCGCTGGTCAATGTGATGGTGCCGGTGAGACTGGTTGCATCAATCGTATCGCCGTCCATCGCGCTGGCCAGCGCTTCCCGCAGCGTGCCCGCTCCGTTGTCGGCGGGGCTGTTGACGGTGATGGTGTCGGCATTAGATGGAGTGAGCCAAGCCGCGAGGCCCAGCACCGCTGTGAGCGTGATGGCGACGATCCGGCGTCTGGGGTTCCAGAATACGCCTGCTTTCATGTTGATGTCCTCCGAGCTGGTTGGTCTGACTGTTGTCGGTTTCACGGTCTGTTCCTCCGCACGGCGCGAGCTTCACATTCCCTGATCCTAGGGTTCGGCGCGCCGACCGCAATATGGGGAGGGGGTCGATCATTCGGGACCTGCGGATGACCAAGCACCATATACAACCCGTTTCAGCCGCCGAATGGTAACCGCCTGTCATGGCGTCAGCGGCTTGAAGGCCCGCACCTGGAAGAAACGGTTGCTGGTGGCCACGTGCCCCGCCGTGCGGGTGGTGCTGTTGCTCGGGTCGGGACTGATGACCCCGGTTCCTGCATCCAACAGTGTGTTGGTCCAGGTGCCGCTGAGCAGGTTGGTGCGCGTGTCCAGTCCGTAGCAGCGCGAGAGTTCGCTGGTCCAGGTCACCACCGAGGTCGAGCCCGCCGAATTCGCGCTGAGCGCGATGATGCGCAGGTAATCGCTTTGCAGAATCGGGCTGGTGTCGGCTACGTATTCGTCGCGGTCGCTCTTGCCATCGCCATCAAAATCGCTGGTCGTAGCCGTGCCGAGTGTTGCCAGGCTGCCGGAAAACTGTAATTCCCAAGCGTCGGCGATGGTATCGCTATCGGTATCGGGCGCGTTCTGGATGATATCCGTTTTCACACGGGCGAAGGCGTTACTGAGGCTGATCCAGCCGACGTTGGCGCCATAGGCAAAGCCGGTGAAGTTGCCGGTCTTGTAGTTAAGGCGCGGGATTTCCGATTCCAACAGCAGGCCGCCGGCGTGACGGTTGGTGAAGACCAGCCAGCCGATGTTCGCGCCGTAGGCGAAGCCGCGCAGCTCGCCGCCGCCAACGATGTTGACGCCGAAGTTGGTCGCGACGGTGTTTTGCCAGGCGATGTTGTTCGGCGGGACACTGGTGGCACCGACTTTGATCCAGCCGACGTTGGCGCCCCAGATGTGGCCGCTCAGCCAGAACTCACTGGCGACGACGCCATTGGTCGTGTCGCCTCGCCAGTTCATCCAACCGATGTTCGCCCCGTACGACGATTGCTGATTGGTGTTCACGTTGATGGTCGAGGCAGCCAAGGATGAAGGACTTGCCACGTGAAACGTGGTGAAGATGAGGGATGAAAATAGAAGCATGCTGATTCGTTTCATGATTGATCCTTTCTAGTAACTGAAGTTGGCCCACGGATCGGTGGACGTGAGCGTGCTGGCGGCGGTGCCACTGCCGCTGACGGCCGCCGTGCCGGCGGCGCCGATGTCGATGACGGGGCCGTAGCGGTTGTCGGCAGCGATCTCGTAGTTGGACCCGTTCCCTCGAGCCGAGTTGCGGCTGATCAGGTTGCCGGTGCCGTCCACGTCAATGCCGCGGTCGTTGTCGGTGACACTGTTGCCCTCGATGCGATTGTCTTGGGCAGTGAGATGGATGCCCGCGCCGTCGCCCCCGTTGCCGTTGCTGGAGCAGGTGTTGCCGACCACGTGGCACCTGGAGCTGAACGCAATCCCATCACCGGTATTCAATGAGGCCGAGCAGCCGCTGACCGTGCTGTCATTGCCGGGCACGATCCCGTCGTCGCCGTTGTCCGTCGCCGTGCAGCCGCTGACCGTGCAGCGGCTGCCGGTAAAAATCCCGTGGCCGGTATTATCATACACCGCACAGCTGCTCACCGCGCTGCCATCACCGGTATTGATCCCGCGGAGAGTGTTGTTTCGTACGGTGCACCCGCTGATCGCGTTGGCATTGCCGGTAACAATCCCATGACCGCCGTTGCTATCCGAGGCGCAGTCACGCACCCTGCTGCTCAATCCAGCGCTAATTCCGTTGCCGCTGTTCAGTTGCGCCGTGCATCCGCTGATGGTGCAGATGGCAAAGGCAACAATGCCGTCGCCGCCGTTGTTGGCAACCGTGCAGTCGGTGAGCGTGCTGCTGGAGCCGACCGTGATCCCATGCCCGCCGTTGCCCGAGAGCCGCAGGCGTTCAAACTGCGCGTTGATCGTCGTCTCGGCCGCGACGCCGTGCCCGCCCCAGCCGCGCACCGTGCCATTGCGGATGGCGAGGTCCGCCACCAACTCCGAAGTGGTGGCTCGGATGCCCCGTAAGGAGTTACTCACGCCCACCAGCTCCAAGCCCATCAGGTCGAGCGTCACACCACTGGTCGTAATACTGATGCCGTCCTGACTCGCCACGCCGGTCAGGTTAGGTCGTCAGATAATACGAGCCGGGCTGCGAGATCGTGAACGGCAGCGCCGAGATCGGCGTGCGCGGCTCGACCTGCTGGAGCGTCTTGAACGTCGGCGCCGGTGCGCCGGGCGGGGCGAGCGGGCCTTGGGCGTGGAGTGAAGAGTGCAGGGTGAAGAGTGAAAGAGTGAGCATGGCGATTCGTTTCATGACGGGAATCCTCCGGATGGAAAAGTGGCGCAAGCGTCGGGCCTGCGACCGGGTTGGCTGTGGCTGCTCATACGCTTCTCCGCGACCCGCAACAACGCCCTGTCCCCTAGCAAACTCATGGCCGCCAAGCAAGCTTCGAGTTCGGCCGTGGAGAGACGCGCTCCGTCGCGTCCGTTCGGGCGGCGCGGCCACGACGGAGCGTGGCCCTCCACATCCGGGTCGCCGCGTCACGGTGGTTGCAATCCGTCTCATCCCGTTCCTCAATAGCTGAAGTTCGCCCACGGATCGGTGCTACCGACGCCGCCGCCGCCGGTGTTGCCGTTGATCGCGCCACTGGCCGGGGCCGCGACAATCACCCCGACGGCGTTGCCGGCCACAATTGAATAATTGGCATTGACCCCGTTGGCCCGGGCGGTGTTGCGGATGATGATGTTGCCCGCCGCGCTGCAAACGATTCCGACGAAGTTGCCGATCACGTTGTTGTCGTCGATCCGGTTGGCACCGCCGGTGGCGCTGATGCCGTAGCCGGTGAGGAGTCGCCCATTGGCCGCGCAGTCATTGTCGCGGACCTGGCATCCTGTATCGACAACAATCCCATGGACGCCATTGAAGCCTGCCGAGCAATCGCTGACCGTATCGCCGCCGGCGGTGACGATCCCGGAGCCATCGTTTCGGCGCGCGCTGCAACCGGTGATCGTGCAGTCGTTACCGGTCGAGATCCCGTTCCCGGCGTTGCTGCGGGCGGCGCAGTCCTTGACGGTGCCGCCATCGCCCATATTGATCCCGTCACCTTGGTTGATATAAGCGGCGCAGCCGGTGACCGCACAGCCGGAGCCGACGCTGATCCCACGCTGCTGGTTGAGTTGAACGGTGCAGTCCTTGATGGTGGTGCCGTTGTCGGCAGTGATTCCATGCACGGTGTTGGTGTTGGCCGAGCAGCCGCTGACCAAGCTCCCGTCGCCGGTCGAGATTCCGCTGCCCGTGTTCAACCGGGCCGCGCTGCCGCTGACGGTGCAACCTTCGCCGGTATCGATGCCGGCGCCGCCGTTGCTTCGCGCCGCGCAGCCACTGACCGTGGTGCCCGAGCCGGTATCGATTCCGTCGCCGGTGTTGTTGTACGCCGCGCAGCCGCTGACCGTGCTGTCCTCGCCGGTATCGATTCCGTGGCCGGTGTTGCTGGACGCCGTGCAGTTGATCACCGTGCTGTTCAACCCGCAAGACAAGCCGGCACCGGCATTGGCGGAGAGCCTCAAGTCTTGGTACTGGCCATTGGACGCATTAAAGGCATTCACGCCATTGCTGCCCGAATTACGCACCGTGCCGTTGCGGATGGCGAGGTTGGTGCGGCTGCCGCTGACCAGGATTCCGGCCGAACCGGGCACGCCCGCCAACTCGAACCCCATCAGGTCCAACGTCACCCCGCTGGCGGCGATCGTGATGCCCGTCGTCGCTGAGGTCAGATTGGTCGTCAGATAGTACGACCCCGGCTGACTGATCGTGACCGGCAACGCCGAGATCGGCGTGCGCGGCTCGACCTGTTGGAGGGTCTTGTATGTCGGCCCCGGCGGCCCCGGCGGAGTCAGCGGGCCTTGGGCGAGTGTCGCAACCGCAACCAGTAGCCAGTAGCCGGTAGTCAGCGAATAGCGTTTCATAGGGTTCTCCTTAGTTGCTGAAATTGGACCAGGCATTGACCTGGCTGTTGGTGGCGTCGGCGTAAATTTGACCGATTATATTGTCACCGAAGCTGAATGACGGCCCCGGGAAACGGTATTGGAAGTTGCCATTGCTTCCCGAATAGTTGCGCACCACCGTGTTCTTCGCCACACCGCTGTCCATCAGAATGCCGTCGTTGAGGTTGCCGACGACGTGATTGCCGTCGAGGCGGTTGCCATTGCCGGTCACGTGAATGCCTCCCCATCCGGGCCCGCCCACAGCGTTACCCGACGCGGTGTTGTTCACGACAGAACAGTTCGCGGTGACCTGGATCCCGTCCAGCGTGTTGCCGCGGACCGTGCAATCCCGGATCGTGCAGCCGGTCGCGGCGACAATGCCGTTGGTGTTGCCGCTGGCGGAACAGTTGACCACCGTGCTGCCATCTCCCACGGTAATCCCGCTGCCGGCATTGCTTCGCGTGGCACAGCTCTGGATCGTGCTGCCCGGACCTGCATCGATGCCATGGCCGCTGGTTGAGTCAACCACACAATCATCAACGACCGCGGTGCCCACAACTCGAATTCCTGCGGCATTGTTGCCGGTGACGGTGCAGTTCTTGATGGTGGCGCGCGCGTTCGCATCAATGCCATAGTGCTCATTGGCTGAGACCGAGCAGTTCTCTACGGTGCCATCGTCGCCGGCGATAATCCCCTTGTCGTGGTTGGCGGCGACGGCGCAATCGGTCACGATCGATCCCGAACCCGTGGAGATGCCATGGCCTGCGTTATCAGAGACAGTACAGTCTTTGACCAGGGTTCGCGGACCGGCGTCGATCCCAACACCACCTGAACCAATCTCCCCGTTCGACAATACGTTGCAACCGATCACCACGCAGCCCGGCCCGGTCTCCAATCCATCGCCGCCGGCGTTGCTCCCGTTGCGCGAAATGCGAAGTCGCTCATACCGGCAATTGCTCGCGGCGGAAGCGGTCACTCCGGGGCCTCCTGCCCAGCCGCTGATCGTGCCGTTGCGAACGCACACATTGGTCAGGCCGTCCTGGATGTTGACGCCGCTGCTGGCACCCGCCACGCCGAGCATGGCGAAGCCGTTGAGGTCGAGGGTCACCCCGCTGGCCCGGATATCAATGCCTCGTTTGGGTGAAACGCCGACGAGGTTGGTCGTCAGATAGTACGACCCGGGTTGGCTGATGATGAACGTGTTGTTCGCATCGCCCGGCGTCGTGTTGGTGCCAATCGCCGCACGCGGCTCGATTTGGTCGAGGGTCTTCATCGTCGGCGCCGGCGCGCCCGGCGGGGTCAACGCCCCCTGCCCAAAGGCTGAGAGCGTGTTGAAAAAGTCATGTGTTTAGTCACATGCAAGACGGCGAACCATCAGTCCAATCATCGCGATACGGATCATCGCTTCGCTGTGCGCCGGCTGCCGTTCGTAGTCCCGCGCCAACCGACGACACTTGTACAACCACGCAAACGTCCGCTCCACAATCCAGCGTTTCGGCAACACCGCAAAGCCCACCGTCGTCGCCGCGCGCCGCACAATCTCCAAATGCAGTTTGCCGAACGGGCGTTGTTGTTTCACCCACGCCTCCCATTGCCCGCCGTAGCCGCCATCGGCCCAGATCACTTGCAGCCGCCGCCGCCCACGCAGCACCACCGCCCACAACGTCTTGGCCCCGTCGCGATCCTGCACGCGGGCGGCCGTGACCACCACGCCCAACAGCAACCCCAGCGTGTCCACCAAGACGTGGCGCTTGCGCCCGTTGATTTTCTTGCCCGCGTCGTAACCACAGGGCCCGCCCTGCTCGCCCAGTTTCACCGTCTGGCTGTCGAGAATGGCGGCGGTCGGGGCGGCCTCCTTGTCGTAGTGGTGGCGGCACGCGGTGCGCAAGCGATCGTGCATCTGCTGCCAGACGCCCGACTTGGTCCAGCAGCGAAAGTCATGGTAGGTCGTGGCCCACGGCGGAAACTCGTGGGGCAACAGGCGCCAAGCGCAGCCGCTGCGCAACAGGTAGCGCACGCCGTTGAGAATGGCGCGGCGTGGATACAGGATCGGCCGGCCGCCGGTTTTGGGTTTGGGTACGAGGGGTTCGAGCCGCGCCCACTCGGCATCGGTGAGATCGCTGGGATAGCGGGATGTGTTTTGCATCCCCATGCTCTGACAAATGGGGGTTCAAGGTACCAGAACAATTTGTGTTCATCGCCTTTTTCAACACGCTCTAAGAACGTGTTGAAAAAGGGCAGGAACGGACTCGCAGGAGCTCGTCCCTCCATCGTCTCGGCTGGGATTTTGGAGGGCCGAGCTCCTGCGAGGCCGCCGGGAGCGACTTTTTTGACACGCTCTAAGGCAATTCCAAAACCTGCCGGTGCCGGAAACAGCGCACCACGTGATCGTTGACCATCCCCGCCGCCTGCATGTAGGCGTAGCAGATTGTCGAGCCGACAAATCGGAAGCCGCGCCGCTTCAACTCCTGGCTCATCGCGTCGGACTCCTTCGTGCGCGCCGGCAACTGCTTGAGATCATCCCAGCGATTCACGATCGGCTTGCCGCCGACGAACTGCCAGATGTACCGGTCAAACGACCCGCACTCCGCCTGCACGTCGAGAAACTGCTGCGCGTTGGTGATCGCCGATTCGATCTTCAACCGATTGCGAATGATGCCGGCATCGCCGAGCAGCCGGCGCACATCGCGCGCCGTGAAGCGCGCCACCTTTCGCGGATCGAAATTCGCGAACGCGCGCCGGTAGCCTTCACGTTTGTGCAGCACGGTCCGCCAACTCAGTCCCGCCTGCGCTGCATCCAGCACGAGAAATTCGTAATGCTTCCGGTCGTCGTGCAACGGCACGCCCCACTCCTCGTCGTGATACTGCATCATCAGCGGGTCGTCGCCCAACCACGCGCAGCGTTTCAAGTCTTTCATCGTGGGAGCAATTTGTAATCGCAACCGGTCAACAACGCAAGGTGGGCGGCGTCCTGGTGGGAGCGGCGTCCCCGCCGCGACCGGCAGTGGGACGGCCATGCCGCCTGCGTGGCCGAAGCCACTTCGGCGCGGCGAAGGCCCGGTTGTCGCAGCCCGCAGCGGACACGCGGGACGCGCATCCCACTTCGCAGCCGGTCGCGGCGGGGACGCCGCTCCCACCACCACCGCTTGCCAATCTTCCATTCTTCCACTATTCCATCCTTCCATGCGCGACTGGCATCACGGGGCGGCCATCGGGGTGTTCGCGCTGACCTACGTGCTCATCAGCGGGCGCCGGCTGAAAATCCTGCCGCTCAACCGGCCCGCCGCCGCGTTGCTCGGCGCGGTGTTGATGGTTGCCCTCGGCGTGATGACGCTCGCGCTGGCCACGACCTTTGCCGGCAACCTCACCATCCTCGGCTCCGTCGCCAACATCATCGTCGTCGAAAGCGCCCGCGGCCACCTCGAAGTTGGTTTCTGGGACTACGCCAAGTTCGGCCTCCCGATCACGCTGCTGACGACGGCGGCCGGCGTGGCGGCGCTGCTTCTGTTGTAGGCCGACTCTGCGAGTCGGCGGGAGGGGCGGCTTACGGTCGCACGGGCGTCGTCTGCGACCGATAGCTGAAGGGCTGGACTCCCAAGGATTCCACCGAGGGCGGGCGGCGGCCAAAGACGTTCAGGGCAATGACGATCAGGCAGGCGGCGATGAGCGCAACGATGAGGTAGGCCCGGGGCCGGCCCACTCGGGCGACGAGGCGTTGCCAGGCGCGAGCCAGTTGGAGGGCCAATTCGTCCAGCACATCGGCGCAGATGGCCCGGCACGCCAGCCCGAATCGCCCGGTGGCGCTCAGACGCGGTGTTGCCGCGCCGGCCCGGCCGGCCGCCTCGATCGGATCGGGGCCATCAACGCTCAATTTCAAGCGCGCGCATTCTTCCTGGAGCGCGGACAACTCGTTTTTCAATCGGCGGACTTCGTCGGTGGCGCCGGACGCGTTGCGTTCCAGTTGTTGTCGTGCGGCTGCCAGTTGAGCGGACAATCGCTCATTCTGCTGACCCAGTTTCGCCACTTGCGCCGCGGCGTCCGTCGCGGTGGCGGCGGCGGCTGGCTCGGGGCGTTTCCGTTTGCGGGCCATGGCCCGGGGCGGGACGACGACGCGACAGTTGCATTCGGGGCATTGGATCATGGTGCCGGCCTGAGTCTCCGCGGCGGTCATCTCGTGGCGGCATTGCGGACAATTGAAGATCACCGGTTCGCCAGAAGCCGGGGACCGCGCCACCGAGAGTTCGACCGTTTTCGGCGCGCGCGGGCCGAACCACCGCGCCCACCGACTCCGGACCGGGGGTGTCGAGGAGGTCCCGACGGTGACTTTGACCGTTTTGAATGATTCGCTATCCATGACCCGAGTCCGCTTCTCCAATGCGCGTGAATTGTATCCGCCGTCGCGTCCAGAGCAAGAACGCACTGCGTCCGAAAGGTTACCGCCGAACTTGCAGAATCGAGCTTGGCCATTATAATCCGCGCCCCATGAACCGATTCATTCGCTTTACTTCGTTGATCGCGCTCGCGACGGCCGCTCGCGCGGCGACTCCCGATTGGACCTATCAATTGCCGGCGGCGGCCAAGTGGCATCAGGTGACGTACACCGGTTCGTTGCTGGTCGGCACGCCCGGGTCGTTGCTGTGCGTGGACCCGGAGACCGGCCAGCTTCTCTGGCAACGCGACGATCTCGACAACACCGCGCCGTTCACCGTCCGCGAAGTCACCGGCACGCCGTTCCTCATCGTCAACAAACATACCGGCCCCATCTCCGCCGCCACGAAGACCGACGTGGTCGTGCTCGAAATGGCCACCGGCCAAGACGTGTGGCGCAAAGAGATGAAAGGCGCGGCCGTCGGCTTCTATCCGCTCGCCACGAAAAACCTCGCCGTCCTCGCCGCCAATCTCTCGACGCAGGAGGATGGTCAGGGCACGTATCTGGTCGCGTTCAAACTCGACACGGGCGACCAACTCTGGCAGACCAAACTCGCCAAAGGCAATTCCGTCCCGCTCCACATCGCCGAAAACAGTGGGAAGTTCTTCGTCAAAACCGATCTCAGCGGGCACTACGATCCCGTGGTGGACGGCGACACGCTGCTCGTGCCGTTCATCGGCGTGCACTGCGTGGACCTCGCGACCGGCGCCATCAAATGGAACGTGCCGTTCAAGGCTGCCCATCCCGGCCTGAAGAAAGCCTGTGCCGCCCCCGTCGCCGACGGTGACACGGTTTACGGCGCCGGCCTCGGTGAAGTCTATGCCATCAACAAAGCCGACGGCACCGTCAAATGGAAAAGCCAGAAGATCCGCTCCGGCATCATCAGCGAACTCCAGGTCTTCGAGGATGCCGTGTACGTCCGCGTCGGCGGCAACTTCTACGATCCCGCCGGCAAGAAATGGACCCTCGACCCGCCGTTGATGGTGTTGGCGCTCGACCCCGCCAATGGCCAGCAACTCTGGGAATTCCGCAACATCAAAGACGGCATCACCAACCTCAAACCGATCCCGTCGCTGAAAACCGTCATGGTCGCCGACGCTCGCAATCTCATCGGCCTCGACGCCACCAGCCGGGGCAAGGCGCAGGAAAAATTCCGCGTCCCGCTCAAGTTCACCCGCTCGATCGGCGGTGGTGAAGTCGCCGCCAAAGTCGTGCGCGGGCTGACGGGTGGACTCCTGGGCATTGCGAAAGCCGCCGCCAGTGCCGGCAGCGACAAGGAGCGACTCGACATTCCCGTCGCCATTTACGACCAGGACGGCGGCAAACTCGTCGTCCGCGGCAAACAACATCTGCTCTCATTCGACCCGACCGGCCAGCAAATCATCTGGGCCACGTACTACCCCGCCCCCGGCGCGCCCGCGTGGGAAATGGCGATCATGACCACGCTCACTGCGTTCAGCGCCGTCACCTACAGCGTCGCCCCCGCCGCCGGCACGATGAGCAGCAGCGCCGCCGTGCAAGGCAAGGAACAGGCGTACGCCCGGTTCGACAAAACCGCCAGCGTCCGCTACCAGAAGACCAAAACCGCCGGCGATTTCACCTACATCCTGACGACCATCAAAGAGGGCGAAGAACGCGGCATCGGCCTCATCGCCGTGGACATGAAGACCGGCGACGCCGGCAAACAAGTCGTCCTCCGCGAAAAAGACCCCGACTACGACGTCGACGACGTGACCGGCCGCCTGTTCTTCTTCAAGGGCAAAAAGGTCATCGAGGCGTTTTCGCTGCGGTGATTTCGGTGTAGCGGCGGCTCTGTGAGCCGCCGAGACAGGAACGGACGGCGCTTCATGGGCGCGCCGCTACAATCACTTCTGTTGTTCGGCGCTGTTAACCCCTGCTCTTCAAAACGCCCCACCCCAGACCCGCCGTGCCGGCTGACAATGCCGCCACCAAAAAACAGCATCGGCGGGACTTTCTGTTTGCGGCTTCCCCGAGAACCGATTAGAGTCCTTCGCATGAGCCTCTTCAAGGTCAACGTCGTGGCCTGCAACCCGAAGCGGGAGGAATTGGTCACTCCGGCCATTGAGGTGTTGGTGGATACCGGCGCGGAGTTGACGTGGTTGCCCGGCGAACAACTCAACAGGGTCGGCATCACCCCCCGCCGCAAACGCACCTTCCAGACCGCCACCAAACAGATCATTGAGCGCGAGGTCGGCTACGCCATCCTCCGCGCCGAGGGATATGAAACCGCCGACGAAGTCGTCTTCGCCCAACCTAGCGACTTGAACCTGCTCGGCGTTCGCACCCTCGAAGGCTTCGGTGTCATGGTGGACAACATCGCTCACCGCTTCGTCTCGACCACCACACTGGTCGCCGCCGCCCCGTGCAAAGTAGGATAGGCATCTTGCCTGTCTCCTGCCCTCATCCACACAGAAGACTCACTCGTCTGCAAATTTACGACACCGACGACGGCGCTGGCCGACCGTTCCTCTTCAAAGGAAAGAAAAACGTCGAAGCGTATTCGCTGCGGCAACGTGGGTGGCTGTGGTGGGATTCCCGGTTGGATCGCGACGTCCTCGCCGGCCTGCAAGCAACGACCTGTCGTCACCGGGCGGAAGGAGTCTTGGCGTAGGCGGGGGAGTGCGCTTCGATCTTGCGCATGGCGTCGCGGTCGTAAAGTCGTTCGCCGCAATCGGGACATTCATGGAAGGTCAAGTTGGTCACCGTATAGCGTTGGCCTTCAAACTCGTCGGTCCAGTTGCGTTTGACCCGCTTGATCTTGCGACTGCCGCACGTCGGACAGATGGTGATTTTAAGCATGGCTTTCGATTACAACGCTCGCTTGGACGAGATCAGGAAATAATATGTCTCCAACCCGCCGGCGGTCGTCAGCTTGCCCTTGGTGTAAATCGGCAAGCCGTCCATGTTGACGCTTTGGATGACATAGAGTTTCTCGGCGGCATGGAGACGCATCGGGCTGGTTGAGCGGAGCGTTTTGTAAATGGCGTCGGCATTCAGGATGGCTTCGACGACGTCGCGCTCCGTCAGCCGGTCGGCCTTCATTTCGTTGCGCGCTTTTTCGCTGAACTCGTACCGCCCGTCCAGCACCGCGCGTTTGATGCGCACCAAGATGTTGCTCATGCTGCTCGGTTCTCACGCCCGTATATACCATCAGCCACGCGCGGTTGCAACGCGCGGAGAGCAGCATGAAACTACTTCACCCCCAACTCCGCCCGGCACTGGCCCTTTTCCGTCGGCAATTTCGGCTGCGCCAATGAAAGCCGGCCGGCTTCGACCTTGCCGGTTTGCGTGAGGTAGGCTTGCACCTTCTGCGCGCGGCTTTCCGCCAACGTCCGCAGATCGGCCTCGCCCACCGGCACGGCGGCCAGCAACTGGGCTTCCATGTCCGCGACCGTGAGCGCGCCGCCGCTGCCACTGCTCGTCGGCGTGGCCGACTTCTTTTGGCGGGCGGCGGCGAAATTCTGTTTGCACGGCGCGGCCGGCAGCGCGCTCTGGCCGGTGGCCATCGTCTCGGTGTAAATCTTCCACACCAACCGCTCGTAGTCCTGCGGATCGAGCAGCACCGTCGCGACCGACACCGTCGCGCGCTGCTTGGCCGGCAGTTCCGCGATGACCCGCTCTTTCGCTTGTCGTTCCAGCGCCAGTTTCGCCAGCGCGGGGCGATCCTGCGCGGGGTCAACCGTGCCGGTCGCCTCCAAGGCCAATGCCGGGCGCTCGTACAGCGCGGTCGCCAGCGCATCGAGTTTGTCCACCTCGCCCGCGGCGAAATCGGCGCGACCCGGCTCGAACGCGACGAAGCTGAGATCGGTGTCGCCCATGCCGGGCACGAGGGACGCGAGCATGGAGAACGGTTTGGTGATCGCCTTGGTGATGACGTTCATGAACACCTGCACGATCACTTTCCCCAAACGGAACTCGGGATCATCGAGCCGGCCGCGCACGGGCACGTCGAGTTTGATGACGCCGTGGCGGTCCTGCAGCAGCGCGACGCCGAGTTTGACCGGCAGCTTCAGCGCGTCGGGACTTCCACTGGCCGTGCCGAACCGGAACTGGTCCACCTTCACTTTGTTCTCGGCTTCCAGTTGGGACTGGGTGACGTGGTAGCGCAGGTCCAACGACAACGTCCCCTGCTCGATTCCGTAGCCGGCAAATTTCGCGGCGTACGGCGAGGTCGGCAACAGCGCGTTGTCTTTCAGCGCGACCGCGACATCGACAAACAACTCGCTCGCCAACGGGTTCACCTTCCCGGACACGGTAAACGGCGCGACGCCGTTGATCTTGCCGGCCAGATTGACCGTCGCGGCGGAGTTCAACGTCGAGGTCAGTCCCCGGATGCTGCCGCTGAACCCGTCCACGGCCGCGGTCACCGGTGGCGCAATGGATTCATCCGTCAACCGAACCGCCACGTCTTCGAACACCACCGCGCCGATGGAGACGGTGAGTGGCTTCGCCTCGGACACTGGAGGGACGAGCTCCCGCGAGTCCTTCTCGGAGTCCGTTGCCCCTATGGCCTCGCGGGAGCTTGGCCCTCCAGACGGCAGCGCCAACAACGCGGCCGCAGCTTTCATCCCGGCGATCTTGATCTCGTCCACCTCGACGGTGTCGCCGCGATACCGCGCGTCGCTGACGCTCACCCGCAGCCCGTCCACCGCCAGCTTGGCGGGCGGACCGCCCTCGACCGGCTCGACGCGGAACCCGTCGAGCGTCACGACCAAGTTGCTGACCGCCACGTCGGGCTGACCGTCGGCGAGCGCGACGCTGTATTCGGCGCGGACGCCCAGTTCGCCGCCGGTGATCTGGATGCGAGCCACGGCTGCCGCGTATGCCGAGTAGGTTTTCAACGCCGAGCCGGTGAGCGTGAACGCGCCCGCCGAGCGCACGGGGTTGATGGAGACGTTGCCCGACCACTCGAACTTCCCGCCGGCCGGTGTGATCGCCACGATCGAGTACGGACTGTCGCGTCCCGGCAACGTCGAGAGATTGGTCAAGCGCACGTTGATCGGCTGGTAGTCCTGACGGATCGGCTCGCCGCGCGTCAGATCCGCAAACGCCAGCGCGCCTTCTTCGATGCTGAGCAGTCCAATGACCACGCGCGGCAATCCCGTTTCCGCGGTCGGTTCCGGTGGCGGCGCGGCGGCGGGCAAGAGGTTGGAGAAGTTGAACGTGCCATCGGCGTTCCACACGACGTGGCCAGACGGTTTCCTCAGCCGGATTTCACGAAACACAAACGCGCGGTGGAACAGCGACGACCAGAGCTGCACGTTGACGTGAAATTCCTCGAATCCCGCAAACGGTTCGCCGTTCGACTCGGTGAGCGCCAGACCGCGGATGGTGAGCGACAGGGCGTATGGGTTCAGCCGCACCTGCCGGACGGCCGCGGCGCGCTTGGTCAGCCCCGGCAGTAGCTTGTGCATCTGCCACTTGATGACCGCCGGCAGAACGAGGAAACCGATCACTGTGTAGGCCAGCACCACGGCCGCGATCACTTTCGCCCACCGCGACCGCCACCACCAAAACTTCGCTGCTTGCGCATTCATCGCCACGTGACTCTCGCGTCAATCACGCTGCTCATGATATGAGAAGAACGGGCCGCAGATGAAGAACATTTTCAAACGACCGGGGCGCGTGTTGATCGTCGCCACCGGAATTTTGCTCTTCGGCTATTTCGCACTGGTGCTGCTGACGCCGCAATACGGCCAGGTCGTCGGCTACGCGAACGAGCAACCGCCCCTCAAAGTCGTTCAGCCCGCCAACGCTGCCCCGGCCGCACAGGTCGAGCACATCCGGCAACTGGCCATGCTCCATCTCGACTGCCGGCCTGATATCCGCCAGTTCTACTGGCCCGAACCGAGCGTCATCGAAGAACATGCCACGTGCTGGCTCGTCGTCTTCGCCCGGAAAGATCCGATCTATCGGTTACTTGGCTTTGAGGAAGCCGTCCGCCCCACCGATCGGGTGATGTTTCTCACCATCGCAAAACAGGATGAAGCCATGCGGTTCGGGCGTTGGTGTCCGTGATTTTTGAGGAGCAAAAAAAAGGCAAAAAAATGATTGCATTCCATGCATGTCCTGCTAGAATCGCCGTCATCTGATAGCAGCAAGAGGCTGTGCGGGATTGAGCGCGATGGAGAGACCAGTTATGAATATGAAAGCTGTGGCCTTGGGATTTGCATTAGCCGCCATGGTACTACCGGCGACAGCGGCCATGTATGCACCGGGTACACTCGTGCCTTCAGAGTTTGTCACGTTGAGCACGAAATGGGAACCCGGTCCGAACGTCGCGAGCGTTAATGGCTCCAGCCCTACCGGTGGCCCAATGACACCTGGCAGCGCAACTTGGAGTATCATGGGTGCCGGGTTCGCGGACGTGAGCACCTTCGACCCGGAGCATTCTCCCAACTTGACCGTCGCCATCACAGGCTTGGCTGTGCCGACTTTCACGATGGCCAGCTACATCAGTTACTTTGACAGCATCCTGGACGTCTGGGCCAGCGTCTCCGGTTTCGACAACCTCGGCATGGTGACGGACGGTGGCGTCGATGCCGGCGACGCCGAAGCCAGCGACGGTCACCTGGGCGATATTCGCATCGGCGCGTGGGAGATCACCACAAGTGGTGTACTGGCCCACGCATACCAACCGGGGACAGAGGCGCTCTTTGGCGCCGGCGGAACCATCGCCGGCGACATGCATATCGACGTGGCCCGAACTTGGGCCGATGATCCAACCGACACAACCGGTGATGCCGACTTCGACCTATACACGGTTGCCTTGCACGAATTCGGTCACTCTTTGGGCTTGAATCATTCCAGTGTGTTCGGTTCGGTGATGGAGCCCGTGTATGCCGGTGCCCGTCGCACTCTGACCGCCGATGACATTGCCGGCATCCAAGCGATCTACGGCTTGGATTCAGTGACCGTGCCTGAACCCTCCGTTGCTCTGCTGCTCATGGCCGGCTTTGGCCTCATCTACCGTCGTCGCAAGTAAGTCGGCGCGTCCTTGCCAAGCACTCCCAGCGTGGCATAATACGGGCAATGTTTTTGTGCGCCCGTAGCTCAATTGGATAGAGCTTCTGACTTCGGATCAGAAGGTTGGGGGTTCGAGTCCCTCCGGGCGCGCCAGTTCAAGCCGTGGAATAGGTTCCACGGCTTCCCCTTTCAACAGCGTTACGATGTGGATTGGTGGATCGCCCTGCCCGCGGCCAAACGAGCTTGCTTCAGCGAACAGCGGTAGCCGGGCTTCCACCGTGCTCTGGATTGGGGTGATTGCGATTTGGGTATTCTGTGGAATCGCTGCCGCGCTCATAGCCGACAGCAAAGGCCATCCTTTCGGAACCTGGTTTCTGCTTGGCGTGTTGTTCGGGCCTCTGGCTTTCGTTGTGGCCTTCTTGCCCTCGGAGAACGAACTCGACCGAGAGCGCGCCACCGAGTCCGGGTTCACGCGCCGGCATTGCAAGTGTCCATTCTGCGTCGAGGTCATCAAACAGGAAGCAATCGTGTGCCAGCACTGTGGCCACGATGTGACCGAAAGCGACGTGTGGTTTTCTCTGGGCGGCGTCCGCTTCAGGTGTAGTGCAAGAATCTGGTCATCCTGCCGGCTGCTTCGAGCGGCAAACAAGCGTTGTGTCCGAGGTGCAAGGCTCCCGTGATGGTGCCAGCGCGACCGGCTGCGCGCAACCGCCTCTTGACGCTATATCAATTCTGATATAGAGTCTGTCGTGACATGCAAGAGGATAAGCCCGCCGAGGCGGACAAGCCCTTGGTGTGGCTGCACGGCGAGATCAAGACGCCGCGCCGTTCACTGCCGAGGCCCGCATCGAAGCCGGCTGGCTCTTGCGACGGTTGCAGCGCGGCGAGTCGTTGAGTTTGCCGCAGTCGCGCCCCATGCCGGTGATCGGCCCGCGTTGCCATGAGTTGCGTGTGAAAGACCAGGCCGCCGAGTGGCGCATTATCTGCCGGGTGGATGCCGACGCGGTGGTGATTGCGGACGTGTTCAGCAAGAAAACACGGGTGACACCGCAACCGGTGATTGAAACCTGTCGACACAGGCTGCGAACGTATGACGCTGTAGCGGGAGATTGAACCAATGAAAGCAGACAAGCGAAAGAAGTTGGAGAAGGCCGGTTGGCGCGTCGGCAACGCGGCGGAGTTTCTCGGCCTGTCGGCTGCCGAAGAAGCCTACGTGGAATTGAAACTGGCGTTGGCGCAAGAACTCGCCGAGGCCCGCCGTTCCCACCGCCTTACGCAAGAACGGCTGGCCACGATGCTGAAGACCAGCCAACCCCGCGTGGCGATGATGGAGAAGGGCGATCCGTCCGTTTCGCTCGACTTGCTGGTGCGTGCCCTTCTCTCGTTGGGTGTCACTCCCCGCCTCACAGCCTGAGCGCAACCGGGGTGGTTGTAGTCGTAAACGCGGAGAGGTGTGCTTGCCGGCGGAATCAGCACCGATGGCTTTGCCCTATTCTGCCCTATCGCCCTGAACACCACTGGAAACCCACGGAATAACGAAAAGTGCCGACATTCGGGAAACCCTTGTCGTTATTGGCTAGAACCACACTTTGTCAACCATCGAAACACCCTCACTTGGAAGGTTGGGGGTTCGAGTCCCTCCGGGCGCGCCAATCCCGTCAGGATTTCTTGCGGCTACGCGCCAAGCGGTGGCGACGGGCGAGCCGGTCGGTCTTGCGCTTGGTGAGTTGGTGCTCGATCTTTTGGGCGACCACGTCGAGCGCCGAAAGCGGGTCGGGACCGCGTTCCTCGGCGCTGCAGTCACGGCCCGGCACTTCGCAGAGCACGTGCACGGCGTATTGACCTTGGGAATGATGCGCGCTCAGCTTCCGCACGTAGACCCGCGCGCGGATCGCCCGCGGGGCAAATTGTTCCACGCGACCCACTTTCTCTTCGATGGTGGCTCGCAGATCGTCAGTGAGCGTCAAACCGTCAGCGTTGATCAGAATATCCATCGCGCCCTCCTCCTTAGCCTGTCTCGGCGCGCATGACAAACCCAAAAACGACTCAGGCCGGCAACCCCGCCGACATCTACGACCGCGATTGCGACCGTTCCCATGCTACCTGGACACGCGCGCTCAACTCATCAATCTCGAACGGCTTGGCCACGAAGTCATCGGCGCCACGGTCGAACAGGTCGAGCTTGTTCTCGTGCTGGCTGTTTCCCGAAATCACCACGATGGGCGTGCGGTTCACCGAGGGACTCTTGCGCACCATCGTGCAGATGTCCTGTCCCGGCAAGCGTGGGAGGCCGAGATCGAGCACCAGGACGTCGGGACGGAGGGACATGATGTCGTTGATCGCCAAGACGCCATCGCTGGCCAGGCAGGTGCGAAAACCTACGGCGCGCAGTTCCGAGCTGATCAAGCCCCCCAGCGTTTCATCGTCCTCCGCAATGAGCACCAAAGGATGCGAACCGTTTCGAGTCTGCGCGCGCTTTTGCATGGTTGGTCATTAAGCAGACCCGATGCCAGCATCCGGCGATTCGTTGTCCCGCCTTTAGGCGGAATTCTTCCGGAGCCGCCTAAAGGCGGTACAACAAACAGCACCCTCAATCGAACACGACCGTCTTGTTGGCGTACAACAAAATCCGATGCTCGATGCGCCAGCGCACCGCTCGCGACAACACGATCTTCTCCAAATCCCGCCCCTTCTGAATCAGGTCCTCAAGCTGGTCGCGATGGGAAATCCGCACCACGTCCTGCTCGATGATCGGGCCGTCGTCGAGCACTTCCGTCACGTAATGGCTGGTCGCACCGATGAGTTTCACGCCGCGTTCGAACGCCCGATGGTACGGTTTTGCGCCGCTGAAGGCCGGCAGGAAGGAATGATGCACGTTGATGATTCGCTGCGGGAACCGTTTCACGAACGTCTCGGACAACACCTGCATGTAACGCGCGAGCACGATGAAATCCACGCGGTGCTCCTCCATTAATCCGATCTGCCGAGCCTCGCCTTCCGCTCTGTTCGCGGCGGTGACCGGCACGTGATGAAACGGGATCTGATAAAACTCCGCCAACCGCCGCGCGTCCGCGTGGTTGCTGACGATCAACGGAATCTCGCACTCCAACTCCCCGCTCTGATGCCGGTACAGCAAATCCACCAAGCAGTGATCGTACTTCGACACGAAAATCGCCATCCGCGGCCGCACCGCCGATTGCTCCACGCGCCAGCGCATCTGGAATTTCCTCGCGATCGGTTCAAACCCCAATCCAAAATCCGAAATCGGCAATCCAAAATCCTTCAAGTCCCATTCCACCCGCATCAGAAACAAGCCCGTCTCCGCATCCTGATGCTGGTCGGCGTGCAGAATGTTCGCGTTCTGGCTGTAAAGAAAATCGGCCACCGACGCCACGATCCCTTTGCGGTCGGGACAATCGATCAACAGGATGGCGGTGCTTTTCATTTGGCTCGCGCACCATATCACAGCCGATTATCCTGCCAACAGATGAAAAACGCGCTCGTCCAAATCGATCCGCGCTCCCCTCAGCGCGACCTCATCCAGCGCGCGGCGAAGATCCTGCGCGACGGGGGGCTGGTGGCCTTTCCCACGGAAACAGTCTACGGCCTCGGTGCGCACGCCCTCGATCCCGTGGCTGTCCGCAAGATTTTCACCGCCAAAGACCGGCCGGGCTGGGACCCGCTCATCGTGCACGTGCGCGACATCGAGATGGCGCGGTCGCTGATGCAACACACCTCGCCGCCGTTCGAACAACTCGCCAGCCGCTTCTGGCCCGGCCCACTGACGCTCGTCGCGCAAAAACATTCCCGCGTTCCGTCCGAGGTCACGGCCGGCCGCGACACCGTCGCGTTGCGCATGCCGTGGCATCCCGTGGCGGCGGCGCTGCTGGAGGCCGCGGCGATACCGGTCGCCGCGCCGAGCGCCAACCGGTTTGGCCGGCCCAGCCCCACATGCGCCGAGCACGTCGTCGACGACCTCGGTGACCGGGTGGACCTGATCCTCGACGGCGGGCCGACGCCACTCGGGGTCGAATCGACCGTCCTCGATCTCACGCAATCGCCGCCCGCCGTCCTGCGTCCCGGCGGCATCAGCGGCGAACAACTCGAAGTGCTCCTCGGAACAATCCAACGGGCCGGGCCGGTCGCCGAACAGGTTGCCCGGCAGGGCACAGCCGGCCCCGGCATGACACGGAAACATTACGCGCCGCGCGCGGCGGTGGAGGTGTTCGACAACGACCGGCAACTCGAAGCGCGCGCGACCGAACTGCGACGGGCCGGTAAGCGCGTCGGGACGATTGCTCACGACCCGGATATCGACCGGCTCGCGCGGACGTTGTTCGCGCAGCTTCGGCATCTTGATGCCGACGGCAACGACGTGATTCTTTGCGTATTGCCTCCCGCCGACGGGCTGGGGCTGGCCGTTCGCGATCGCTTGGAGCGCGCCGCCGGCAGGTGAGTTGCCGGGAAGCTCAATGAGCGCGCGTGCCGTGGACGTCCGCGTGATCTTCGACCGCTTCGAGGTGGGTGATGACGTGTGAACCGGGATCGAGTGTTGATTCCACGGTCTCCTCGATGCGCGTGGCGATCCGGTGCGCGTCCCGGATGGGTGTGGTGGCCGGGAACAACAGGTGGACTTCCACCCAATGCCCGTCGCCGATGTTGCGATGCCGCAGATCATGGTAGCCGATCCCGTGCTTGCCGGTCTCCGCCTCGAGCAAATCCACCAGTCGCCGGTGCGTCTGTGGATCGGCCGCGTCCATCAAACCGCCGACGCTGCGGCGAACCAGCCCCGCCCCGGACCAGAGAATATTGCTCGCGACCAGGATGGCGAAAATCGGATCGAAGGGCAGCCAGCCCGTCGCCAGCGTCAGGATCAAGCCGATGATCACACCGAGGCTGGTCCAGCAATCTGTCAGAGCGTGTTTCAAAAGTCTAAATCTTTCGTAGGTGGTTGGTGCGATTTTACTTCCGGACTGTCTCCAAATCTGTTTCAAGATCGGGATGCAAAATGTATCCCTGTATCCCAGCAGTCTCACTGACGATCAGTGGGAAGACATCCAATCGCAACTCCCGC
>Ga0247727_10002050_pt1 | contig 46636 bp, 36 predicted proteins | sample WisWelCaveWW1625_FD_202498 | JGI IMG/M metagenome (GOLD analysis project Ga0247727, IMG submission 202498) | Biofilm microbial communities from Wishing Well Cave, Virginia, United States - WW16-25 | ecosystem: Environmental > Aquatic > Deep subsurface > Groundwater > Cave microbial mat | place...
GAAGTGGGGGATCGACCGCGAGTCGCTGGACCGCTACTCGGCCGAGAGCCACTGCCGGGCGGCAGCCGCGGCGCGCAACGGGTGGACGCGGCGGGAGCTGGCGCCGATCGAGGTGGCCGCCAACGGGAGCCGCCGCCTGGTGGAGGCCGACGAGGGCGTGCGCTCGAACCCCGACCTGGCCCGCATGGCCGCGCTGCCGGCGGTGTTCAAGCCGGACGGGGTGGTGACGGCCGGCAACTCCAGCCAGATCTCGGACGGGGCCGCCGCGGTTTTGCTGGCTTCAGGCGACCAGGCCGACCGGCTGGGCCTGCGCAGGCGGGCGCGGATCGTGGCGCGCGTGGCGGTGGGGACCGACCCGGTCCTGATGCTGACCGGTCCCATCGCGGCCACCCGGGCGGCGCTCCGGAAGACGGGGTTGAAACCCGAGGACATCGACGCCTACGAGATCAACGAGGCCTTCGCCAGCGTGGTGCTGGCCTGGGCCAAGGAGATCCGGCCGCCTATGGATCGTGTCAATATCCAGGGGGGCGCCATCGCCCACGGACACCCCCTGGGGGCCACCGGGGCCGTCCTGATGACCAAGCTCCTCCACATTCTGGAGCGCACCGGCGGCCGCTATGGTTTGCAGTCCATGTGCATCGGCTTCGGGATGGGGACCGCGACCATCATCGAGAGGATATCGTGACCGCCCGCCTGCTGGCGGTACTGGTGCTGCCGGCCGTGCTGCTCGCCCAGCGCCCGCGCGAGGAGGACATCAAGAACCCCCTCGAGAAGGACCGGGCCGCCATCGCCGCGGGCGGCGAATTGTTCGTTCCCGCCTGCGGGGGTTGCCACGGTCCGATCGCGAAGGGAGGCCGCGGCCCCAACCTGGGCGACGGGGGCCCCGTTCGAGGAGCGACCAACCGGCGCCTCTTCGACGCCATCCGCAAGGGCGTCCCCGGCACCGAGATGCCGCCTTACGACCTGCCGGATGACAAGATATGGCAGCTGATCTCATTTCTGCGGGACATCAACGCCACCGCCTTCGACACCGAGATCCCCGGCGACGCCGCTGCCGGCAAGGCCTTGTTTTTCGGCAAAGCCCGCTGCTCGGAGTGCCACATGCTGCGGGGCCAGGGCGGGTTGCTGGGGCCGGACCTGGCCAACATCGGCAACCTGCGCTCGGTGAGGAAGCTCAAAGAGGCCATCCTGGAGCCATCCAAGGTTGTCGAGCCTGGCTATCGGGCCGTGAGGGTCGTCCTGGCCGACGGCCGGGGCGTGGAAGGCGTGGCCCGCAACTCCAGCAACTACGCGCTCCAGATCATCGACCGCCAGGGGCGGCTGCACCTGCTCGAGCGGCGCCAGTGGCGGGAAGTCCAGTTTCCGGAAGGGAGCCTGATGCCAAACGATTACTCGAAGACGCTGAGCCTGAAAGAGCTGGATGATCTGATGGCGTTTCTGGGCCGCCAGTCGACGGGCGCGCCGGCGCGGCGCCGGAGGGTGGAATGAGAGGCTCGTGGAGGCGCTGGTTCACCGCCGAGGCGCCGAGGACGCGGAGATCCGCAGGGAACTTTGCGAGCCTCGGCGTTCTCAGCGCCTCTGCGGTGGGCTTCCTGTGCCTGGCCTGCCTCCCTTCCCCGGCCCAGGTCCGCTACGAGGACATTCTCAAGCCTCCGGCGGAGAACTGGCTCAGCTACTCGGGCGACTATAGCGGCCGCCGGCATAGCGAGCTGCGGCAGATCACGCCGGCCAACGCCAGGAACCTGGTGGCCCGCTGGGTGTACCACATCGACGAGGCCCGGCACCTGGAGTGCACCCCGGTGGTGGCCAACGGCGTGATGTATGTGACCAACAGCAACGAGGTCCACGCCCTGGACGCCCGCACCGGCCGGCGCATCTGGCGCTACCAGGATCTGCGGCCCGAGCGGCGCAACGTCAACCGCGGGGTGGCGGTGCTGGGGAACCGCGTTTTCTTCGTGACCGGCGACGCCCACCTGGTGGCGCTCGATGCCACCAGCGGCGGCCTGCTCTGGGACGTCGAGTTCGCCAGCGTCAAGAGCGGCTACCACGCCACGCTGGCCCCGCTGGCCCTCAAGGATCGAGTGATCGTCGGCGTCTCCGGCGGCGACAGCGGCATGCGCGGCTTTGTGGCCGCCTACTCGGCCGCGACCAGCGAGGAGCTGTGGCGCTTCTGGACCATTCCGGCGCGCGGCGAGCCGGGCTCGGAGTCCTGGGCCAACTTCCCACTAGAGTGGGGCGGCGGCGGCACCTGGATGACCGGCACCTTTGACCCCCAGCTCAACCTGCTGTACTGGACCACCGGCAACCCCTGGCCCGATTTCTACGGCGGCGACCGCAAGGGCGACAACCTCTACTCCGACTCGGTGGTGGCGCTCGACCCCGACACCGGCAAGATGAAGTGGTACTTCCAGTTCACCCCGCACGACGTCTGGGACTGGGACGCCCAGGAGTTCCCGGTGCTGGTGGACGCCGAGTGGCGCGGCCAGCCGCGCAAGCTGCTGCTGCAAGCCAACCGCAACGGCTTCTTCTATGTACTCGACCGTACCAACGGGCAGTTCCTCCTCGGCAAGCCGTTCGTGAAGAAGCTCACCTGGGCCAAGGGGCTCGACGAGCGCGGCCGCCCCATCGAGATCCCCGGCATGGAGCCGACCCCGTCCGGCAAGGTCGTCTGCCCCTCGGTGCGCGGGGCGTCGAACTGGATGTCGCCCTCTTACAATCCGCAGACCGGGCTGTTCTACGTCTCGACGCTCGAGCAATGCGACGAATACCGCAGCTCGGCCCGCACGCCCGAGCCCATGAAGGGCTTCGCGGGAGGCGGCGCCGATCAGCTGCCGGAGGATCCCGGCCGGTTCTTCCTGCGGGCGCTCGATCCCCGCACCGCCGAGGTTCGCTGGGAATACCCCATGCCCGGCCCGGCCAACGCCTGGACCGGCACGGTTTCGACGGCCGGCGGGGTGATCTTCTCCGGCGATGACGACGGCCACCTGGTGGCTCTGGACGCCCGCACCGGCAAAGACCTCTGGCACTTCTCCGTCGGCCAGCTCCTCACCGCCTCGCCTATGACGTATATGGTGGATGGCCGACAGTACGTCGCCATCGCGGCGGCCACCAGCGTGTTTGCGTTTGCTCTGTTTGAGGGCGGGGAACCGCGGCCGTAGGAGAGCATCGCTGCGCTTCCGTGCTCAACCCACGCACTCAGGCAGCCTGTTCTTTCAGTTCACTCGGATGCAGGGAAAGATACTCTCTCAACTCCAGATTCATCCGATCGATTTCGGCGAGATATCCACTGGCCGACAACCGATAATTCTGCGGATTGGTTTCCACTTGTCGGAGTTCCTCCACTTGTTGCTGAAAGTACCTGAGCCGTTCCTTCGTCGCCTCAAGCTCTTGATCGCTCCGAATCATCGATGATCACCTCTACTATTCCGCGTCGCGTCCGATCTCGTTTGGTCTGCCAGTGGCCCACTGCCTCCTGTGCCCCTCCGATCGCCACCGACCGCCGAATCCAGAACACGCTCGCGCCCGCTACGTCTTGCGCAGCCGCATGCTCGAAGATAATGACTGTCTCCCCACGAACCTGATCGGAGTCGAACGAATCCTCCATGAGCATGAAGATGTCTACATCGCCAGGGTCGGGTTTGGCCGTGACGAAGGAGCCAAACACCACAAATCTTACCACCTCCCCGGTGCTGAGGGCCAGCTTATGGATGCGTTCCAGTCGCTGTCCAATGAGGCGTCGCTGTACGGTGCCAGTGCCGAAGTGCTCGAGCACTTCAGCCAGCGTCGCCTGGTGAATCCCTACAGGCAAATCGCCGTTCTTGTCGAATTCGGGCCATTGCTTCACTGGGCTCGTTTACTCTTCGGCAACCCCGTACCAGAACCTGCGGGCTAACTCCTGTTTCGCTAGACCAGCGTAGGAACCCTCCCGGACAGTCTAACGCCCCAATCTCCCATGAGGCTAACCGTGACCGCAACTCCGCAAACCGCCATCGGGTTCCGGAGCCGGTCCAGCGGGCTGTGTACCCCCAGCCCACCGCGGTTCAACACGTGGGTGTACAACATCGTCTTGACATCCTTGTGCCCCAAGCAGCGCCGGGCCCGGCGAAGAGTCTCGCTTTCTCACCGACCTGAGGGTTGAGCCGGCCGTCACCGGCAGCGAGGCCGATGTCACCATCCGGGACTCTAATTTAATTTGAATCGGGCTCCGCAAAATGCCGGACCACGTCCTCCTCGGGCATCTCTGCCTCGTGCTTGTCATGAAGGAGTCGAACCACGCCGCGAAGCCGCATGCGTTTCTCAGGTGCCTTCGTCGGTCCTGGCGGGTTCCAGGTGCAGCGGGACATAGACTCTATCGAGATCCAGCAGGACGCGGTGGCTGACCTGGATGCCCTGCAGCTCGATCGAGCCAAAGTCCCTGACGACGTGCCGCCGATACTCCTGTTCGAGCGCCGCCAGAAGCGTCTCCCGATTCCCGGATTCCCTGGCGACAACCAGGTCCCGCTCCCGCGCACACTCGATCGCGGGAAACCCGTCCTCGAAGGCCCGCCTGGCCCATTCCTGGGTACTTACTTCATGCCCCTAACACCTTGGCCCGCAGCCGCCGCATGCCCCCCAGCCACCGGTCGTAGTCGCTGGCCTTGCGCCGGAAGTATTCCGCTACCTCGGGGTGAGGCAGGATGAGGAACTTCTCTTCCGCCAGCCCCGCGACGACGGCCTCGGCGACCTGCTCGGGCTCGAGCGCCCCCTCCAGCGCCCAGGCCAACTGGGCCCCGGCGGCCGCTGTCAGCAGGTCGGTCTTGACCCACTGGGGACACAGGCACGAGACCTTGATGCCGCGATCGCCGTAAGCGACCGCCAGCCATTCGCTCAGGGCCAGGGCGGCGTGCTTGGTGACCGAGTAGGGGGCCGAGCCGATCTCGGTGAGCAGCCCGGCCGCCGAGACCGTCTGCAACAGGTAGCCTTGGCCGCGGGCCAGCATGGAGGGCAGCACCGCCCGGGCGGCGTAGATGTGAGCTTTGACGTTGACGGCCCAGATGCGCTCCCAGTCGGCGTCAGCGGCCTCCAGGCCGCCTTTGACGCTGATGCCGGCGTTGGAGCAGAACAGGTCAATGCGCCCGTAGGCCTCTAGCGCCCGGCGGACCAGGCGCTGGATGTCGGCCTCGCTCGCCACGTCGGCAAACAGGGGCAGCCCGCCGGTCTCGGAGGCCACCTCGGTGGCCCGCGTTTCGTCGAGGTCGGCGATCACGATGCCGGCTGCCCTCTCGGCGGCGAAGCGCCGCGCCAGGGCCGCGCCGATGCCGGCGCCGCCTCCGGTGATGACAACCACCCTGCCTTCGAGCCTCATGATTCCGGCGCGATCCGCACCAGCTGCTTGCCGGTGTTCTCTCCCCGCAGCATCCCGAGAAAAGCCCGCGGGGCGTTCTCGAGGCCCTCCACGATCGACTCCCGATACTTCAGCTTGCCCTCCTGGAGCCAGCCGCCCAGTTTTTCGAGGCCCTCGCGGAAGCGCGGGACGTAGTCCAGCACCAGGAAGCCCTCCACCTTGGCTCGCTTGATGATCAGGGTCGGCAGCCACCGCGGCCCCATCTCGGGCTTCTCCAGGTTGTAAAGCGAAATCTGGCCGCAGATCGCGATGCGGGCATGCACGTTGATGCGCCGCAGCACGGCGTCGGTGATGGGGCCGCCCACGTTGTCAAAGTAGACATCGATGCCGCCGGGGCAGAGTTGCTTGAGCGCGGCGTCGTAGTCCGTGTTGGTCTTGTAGTTGAAGGCGGCGTCGAAACCCAGCTCGCCAGTGAGCCAGGCGATCTTGGCATCGGCGCCGGCGATTCCTATCACCCGGCAGCCCAGGATGCGGGCGATCTGGCCGGTGATGGAGCCGACCGCCCCGGCGGCCCCCGAGACAACCACCGTCTCGCCGGCCTTAGGATGGCAGACGTCGATCAAACCAAAGTAGGCCGTCAGGCCCGGACCGCCCAGCACCCCAAGCCAGGCCGATAAAGGCGCCAGCGCCGGGTCGACCGCGCGGAGCTGATCGCCCGGCGAAACGGCGTAGTCCTGCCAGCCGAGCAGTCCCGTGACATAGTCCCCGGGCCGGAAGCGATCATGGTTCGACTCCTCCACCCGCCCCACCCCGCCCCCCACCATCACGTCGCCGATCCGGACCGGCGCTGCGTAGGAGGGGGCATCACTCATCCGGCCGCGCATGTAGGGATCCACCGACAGCCATAGGGATCGCGTCAGAACCTGGCCCGGACCCATGGTCGGCGGCAGGGTCTCGATCATCCGGAAGTCCGATTCCTTGGGCCAGCCGGCCGGGCGGGCGGCCAGCACGATCTGCCGGTTGGTCATCGGCCGGGGCCCTTGAGGTGCTGATCGAACCACTCAATGGCCAGCTTCTGGGCCTGCTGCCGGGCCTGAGTGTAGATGCCGTAATGGGTGATGTTGGGGATGTTGATGAGCCGCTTGGGGCCGCGGGCCAGCTCGTGCGCCCGGATGGCGTGGTCGCGGTTGTCGAACAGCTCCTCCTTTTCGGCGATTACGAACTGCATGGCGCAGTGCGAGGCCTGGGCCACCTCGTCTCCCGGGGCGTAGCCGACGAAGCGCGAGCGGATGGGCGCGCCCCGCAGGTTGCCGATCACCTTGGCCCCCGGCGGCGGGTAGCCCAGCTCGCCCCGCGCCCGCTTGGTGGATTCCTCATAGATAAGGGTCTGCTGGCCGGCGTCCAACAGGTTCCTTCCCCCCATGGCCCCCACCTGGCTGTGCAAAGCCTTGACGCGCGGATCGCGCGCCGCCGCCCACACCACCAGCCCGCCCGAAAAGCTCGATCCCCACAGGCCCAGCCGCGCCGAGTCGCACTGCGGCTCCGCCACGATCCAGTGGATGGCGTTCAACCAGTCGGCTCCGAAGTCGAGCGGGTCGACTACCTCGCGGACCTCCTGGACCTCGGCCGTGAACTTGCCGCCGGGGCGCTGGGCCGGGGCCGGCTGAGTGAGGATCACCCGGGCCTCGCTCTCGCCCCAGCCGCGGTAATCAAAGGTCACGACCAGGTAGCCGGCGCGCGCCATCACCACGGCATCGGACCGCAGCGACGCCTGCGTCCCGCCCCAGCCGTGGGCCATCAGGATGCAGGGCAGCTTTCGCCCGGGGGCGCTCCGGGGGGCGTAAGCGTAGGCCGTCATGCGAGTGCCCTCGCTGATGATGGTCGAGCGGCGGTGGTCGAGGTCCTCGGGCGGGGTGAAGGCCGGCTGCTGGGCCGCCAGCAGCAAGGCCGCCAGCAGGGCGGTGATCAGGGTGCGCATAGGTCTTCTCCGGCAGCGAAAAGTGTAGCACAGGGGCGGCACAGGCTCAGCCAGCTCGCCAGGACCGCCAAGAAAAGGCCACCCAAAAAACGATCTCTCGCCAAGCTCGCCAAGAACGCAAAGAAAACCAAGAAAAGGCCACCCCAAAAAACGATCTCTCGCCAAGCTCGCCAAGAACGCAAAGAAAACCAAGAAAAGGCCACCCCAAAAACGATCTCTCGCCAAGCTCGCCAAGAACGCAAAGAAAACCAAGAAAAGACCACCCCAAAAAACGATCTCTCGCCAAGCTCGCCAGGAACGCAAAGAAAACCAAGAAAAGACCACCCCAAAAACGATCTCTCGCCAAGCTCGCCAGGAACGCAAAGAAAACCAAGAAAAGGCCACCCCAAAAACGATCTCTCGCCAAGCTCGCCAGGAACGCAAAGAAAACCAAGAAAAGGCCACCCCAAAAACGATCTCTCGCCAAGCTCGCCAGGAACGCAAAGAAAACCAGGGTCTCGCCAGGACCGCCCGGGCGGTCGCCAGGTCGTCCCCGGTTTCACAAAAAGTACTTTACGTAGAAAAGTTAATGTGATAGGGTAGAGCCATGAGAGGAACGTTGGCCTGCACCTTCCTTTGTCTTGCACTCGTCTGGACGGCGTGCGGCCTCCACCGGGACACCCCCCTGATGGCCGCCGCCGTCCGCGGCGACCTCCAGGAAATCGACCGGCTGCTGGCCGCCGGCACTCCCGTCGACAAGCAGGACGGCCACGGCTTCACGGCGCTGATCGCCGCGGCTCGGGCCGGGCAACTGGATTCGCTCCGGCTGCTGGCCCGCCGGGGCGCCAACCTGAATCTTCGTGGCGGGGGCAACGACTGGACCCCCGTGATGCACGCCCTCCATAAGTTCCGGCGCCGGTCGGCCGTTACCCTGATCGAGCTGGGGGCCGACGTCAACGCCCGCACCCGCTCGGGCATGACGGCCCTGATGATGGCCGCCGGCTACGGCGATGCCGGCTCCGTCCGGGCGCTGCTCGATCACGGCGCCGATCCCTACGCTGAGAACCCGGACGGCTCGTCGGCGCTGGCACTGGCGGTCAGCGGTACGCCCGACATCGACAAGTTCACGGTCGGCGACTGCCAGACCGACACCGTCAAGGCGCTGCTCGAGCGGGCCCCGGATCTCAAGCTGAAGGACAACTTCCACGCCAAGGTGGCGCGGGTGGCGGCGACGGTCGGCCATTGTTCGGAGGTCCTGGGGCTGATTAACCGCTAGGGCTGGCCTATAATCTCCAGAGGGCCGCCGCGACCAAAACCATTGCGGCCCGTCTATTGCTGGAGGAGAACCACCATGAGCGTGATGGAGCGGCACACCCCGGGGGATTTCTGCTGGGCCGAGTTGGGCACCAGCGATCCTGCTGGCGCCAAGGCTTTTTACAGCGGGTTGTTCGGGTGGACCCCTGACGACCTGCCGATTGGAGAGGGCATGGTCTACACCATGCTGAAACTGGAGGGACTCGAAGTGGGCGCCCTCTGCGAACTGAACCCGGAGCAGCGCCAGCACGGCGTGCCGCCGCACTGGATGCTCTATGTATCGGTCGAGAGCGCCGACGCCGCCGCGGCCAGGGCCAGGGAGCTGGGAGCCAAGGTGGTGGTGGAGCCGTTTGACGTTTTCGACTCCGGCCGCATGGCCGTGCTCCAGGACCCGCAGGGCGCCTACTTCTCGGTATGGCAGCCCAAGCAGCACATCGGCGCCCGGCTGGCCGGGCAGCTTGGGACTTTGTGTTGGTCAGAGCTGGCCACCACCGACACCGCGGCCGCGCGGACCTTCTATACCGCCCTGTTTGGCTGGGGCTTCAAGATCGGCGAGGGGGGACCGGTCCAGTACACCGAGTGGATCAACGCCGGCAAGCACATGGGCGGCATGCTCGAAATGACGGCGGAGTGGGGCGGCGCTCCTCCCCACTGGATGCCGTATTTCCTGGTGGCCGGCTGCGACTCGAGCGCCGCCAAGGCCACGGACCTGGGCGGGAACCTGATGGTGCCGCCGACCGATATCCCCAACGTCGGGCGCTTCGCCACGGTGAAGGATCCCCAGGGGGCGGTGTTCTCGATCTTCCAGCTGACCGCGGCGCACTGAGGAGCCCCGGCCGAGCGTCCCTCACGCTCGCGGTTGCCGAGCCGCGACCGTAGGGAGCGGTTATTACCCCCGGCTGCTAGTCTAGTCGTCTAGGGGGGAACCGTGAGAAAACAGGTTACGCGCGCTGACCTGAGGCCGGTCCGGTCCCGGCTTCGCCACCCCCTGGGAACTCGCCGAAAGAAAATCGAGCTTCGAATCGCCAAGCTGGGCTGGACACGACGTCAGGCCACCGAAATCAGGGCGAGGCTCGCCGCCTGGGAAGAAGACTGGGATGCCCCGGGAATGAAAGCCTACGATGGTCTTTAGACGGGGTGATGTCATTCTGGTTCGCTTCCCGTACTCCGATCTGAAACACTTCAAGATGAGGCCTGCTCTGGTCGTTCAAGACGAAGCCGTCGAAACCGGCTCCGACGAGCGGCTGGCGGTACAGATTACGTCGAACCTCGCGCGGGCGTCAGAGACCCGAATCTTGGTCCGTCGCGACAGCCAGCAAGGTCGCGAAATGCACTTGCTGGCGGATTCTGTGATTGTCGTCGATCACGTTGCTACGGTTACACCGCGAGAGATCTCCACAAGGTCATCGGTAGCTGCCGGCAAATGGAGGGAGTCGATCGCTGCCTGCGCAGGATCCTGCGCCTGTGACTTGTCGCGGTCCCTCGCCTATCTATAAGCGCCGCGTTCTCCTTGTTAGCAACCTGAAGGAGCGCAGGCGATCCGCCCCCCCACACGAAACGCACATTGAATCCGTGCCCCTGGAGCCCACGGTCCCACAACCCACCACCGGGGCCGGAGTGGCCGGATGCCACCCCGGCGCGAGCGCCAGAGCCGGGTCAGCGCCCCGGATTCTTCCGGGCCGCCGTGGTCTTTTCCACGAAGAGAATAGCATCGAACGACCGGGGCGCTTTGAGATCGCCCAGGTAGGCGTCGCGGTTGTCGTCCGAGTACACAGCGCCGATGTTGCGCGACTTGTGGGGTTCGGCCAGCCACGCCGCCACCGGGCCGCTCCTGGGGGCCCGTCTCAGGTCCAGCGCCAGCAGCGGGATTCCGCTGGCGGCCAGCATGGCGTCCAGGCTGCCGGGCGGCGCCGGCGGAACCGTGAAGTTGGTCAGCTCCCGCCCCGGATTCCGGGCCTGGAAGGATCCCTGGTGGAAAGCGAAACCGAACACCACCATCTGGTCGCCGTAGATCTTGCGCAGCGAAGCTCCCATGGGTTCGTAGCCCCGGAAGTCCCCGGTCGAGACATGCCCATTGTGAGCCCACAGGACGATCTTCGCCCCCGGCGAGCGATCCAGGATCCACTTCACGTTGTCGGCCATGCTGCGGTCGCGGGCGACCTCGCCGGATCGCATCTGCAAGCCTTGCAGCACCACCCTGGCATTTTGAACCGCCCACTCGATTTCGCGGCTGGCAACGCCTTTGGAAAGATAGGAGGCGCCGGATGTCTCCAGACGCCTGACCACTTCCTTCCAGGAGGAGGCTGCCGCCCCGGGATCGACGGATGGACGGTCCTCCGGCGCGGTATCCAGATGTCTCATCCGGAGGCTTTGCTTGCCGCTGCGAAACATTTCGGCGTCCAACTGCACGCGGTATCCGGTGCCGCCGGTGTAAAAGCCCCTCGGAGTGGCGGATTCGAAGTCGAGATCGAGGGAGCTCTTGGCCGCGTAAGGCGCCTCGTCCAGCTCGATGGTGAGTCCATCGAACCAGGCTGTGCCGTTGCCGGTGTGGAGCGCGCCGAAATTGATGTTTCTGGCGCCGGCCGCCACCGGGAGCTCCAGAGCATAGCGTTTCCAGTCCGAAGTTCCGGTGGCGCCGCGATCTTGCATGTTGTCGAAGGCCAGAACACCCGAGGCCCCGTCGACGCGCCACCACAGCCCGGCCCAGCCACGGGTGAGCCCTTCCGACTTGATATAGCCGCTGAAGCGCACCCGCTTGCCGGCCGCTTCCGGAACGGGGAAAGAACCGGTGGCCACGCCGAAAGCCTGTTCCCTGGCGACGCTGGCCAGCTCCGACGCCCGGCGCAGAGTGGCGGCGTAGTCCGGGTCGTTGGCGGCGACGAAATCGCGAACATTCTCGATGGCAACCGTGGGGGTCTGGATGTCGAACCCGGTGAACTCCACCCGGCCCCGGCCGGACTGGTTGAACCGGCGCATCCACAGAATCATGTCGAGGACTTCCTCGGTATCCCAGGTCCAGAAGTAAAGGCCGCGCAGGAGCGCTGCGGCGTCGCCCTTGCCGGTCAGGACGAAGTCGTTGAGGCGGTACGCTTCCGGCAGGTTGGCTTCGATGGAGAAGATGGTGAAGCCCATTTGGGTGGCCAGGAACTCCAGCATGCGGTGCTTGAGCTGGAAGAACTCGCGGGTGCCATGGGTGGCTTCGCCAAGGGCCACGATGCGGGCGTTGCCGATCACTGTTTTCAAGGGCTCGAGGTCGGCGAAGCCGTGGCCGGCTTCGGCGGTCCGGAGGCGCACGGCGCGGGCGCGGATCCACTCGACGACGGGGTGCTCGGCCAACGCCCAAGCCCACGGCGCCGCCGCCAGCATCAACAGCAGCAGCGTTCGCATGTACCGATCTGATTATTCCATAGGCGCGGCCGGCGAGCCTTTAACTTTTGCCTTTTCCCTTTGCCTTTTGACTTTTGACTTGCCTTTTCCCGACACTGTGGCGTGCCTTCCCGCCCGCTCGCCTGGGCTCTGCTCACCACCGCCGGAGTCCTGGCCTGGCAGGCCCTCACCGTCCGCTTCAACCACACCGCCAACTGGACGGGACTGTTTCACACCGGCTCGACCAGCGCCGTGCCGCCGGCGCTCGATTTCGAGAGCATTCATATCTTTCAGAATGACCGCGGCTATGACGGGCAGCTCTACCATTACGTGGCCCATGACCCGCTGCTGCGGACCGACATGCTTCGTTACGTCGACAACCCGCGGCTGCGCTGGCGGCGGATCCTGGCGCCGGGGGCGGCCGCCCTGCTGGCGGGCGGGGAGGCCCGCTGGGTGGATGGAGCGTATTTCAGCGTCATTCTGGGGTTGGTGTTTGCCGGGGCCTACTGGCTGAGCTGCTGGTGCGGCCGCGGCGGCCTCCACCCGGCGTGGGGGCTGGCGTTTGCGATAGCGCCGGCCACCATCGCCTCGGTGGATCGCATGACGGTGGACGTGGCCCTGGCGGCGCTGTGTCTCGGCTTTGCGGTGTACTCCGAGGAGGGCCCTTCCTGGAAGGTAGCCCTGATTCTGGCGCTGGCGCCGCTGGCGCGGGAGACGGGCCTGGCATTGCCTGCGGCCTACGCGGTCTGGCTGCTCGGCCAGCGGCTTTGGCGGCCGGCGCTCGCCGTGGCGCTGGCCCTGGCGCCCTGGGCGGCCTGGGTCGTCTATGTGCACAGCCGCACCAGCCCCGACCTGACGACCTGGCTCGGGTGGCCGCTGGAGGGTCTCCTCCGCCGGACGCTCCAGCCCGCGCAGTTCCCCCTGTCGAGCCCCTGGCTGGTGAAGGCGGCCGTCCTGGACTATATCGGAATACTGGGTGTGTGGCTCGCCCTGCTGCTGGCAGCCTGGCTGGTCTGGCGGCGACCGGTGTCGCCCGTCGCCCTGGCGGCGGCCCTGTTCGGATTGGGCGCCACGCTGGCCGCCAAGCCCGACATCTGGGGCGGCGGGTACGAGTTCGGCCGGACCATGTCGCCGCTGATCGCGCTGGTGGCCCTGGAGGGAGTCCGCCGCCGTTTCTGGTGGACCCTGGGGCCCCTGGCCCTGGTCGCCCCACGGCTGCTGTTCCAGCTCCAGCCCCAGTGGAAACAGATCCTCCGGGCCTTGCTGGGTTGAGTGTGGAACCGCAGAGGAACACAGGATGGAACCACAGATGGACACAGATGAACACAGATGAACAGCAGAGCAACCCGGCCTCGAGGCGATTTAGGGCGAAACTCCTACGCCCCCTGGTACTACCGGCATATTGGTTTCGGCCTCCCCCCAGCCTGACAATCGGGGTGACATGCCTACCCCCAAAGAGGCGGAGCGCCGCCGCCGGACACGGGTTCCGCGCACCCAGATCCAGGATCTGAAGATTTCCTGCTACGACCAGGCCGGGGCTCCGCGCGCCGTGGTGGCCCGGCTGGTCGACGTCAGCGACGGCGGCCTGGCGGTGAAGACCACCACGCGGCTGGCGGTCGACAGTACTGTCTTCCTCACCGGGGAGATGGTCAACGGTGGCGTGCGCGTTGATCTGCGCGGGCGGGCCCGGGTGGCGCATTGCCAAGCCCTCACCGGCGGCAGCTATCGGATCGGGCTTTCGTTTCAGGACCTCGGCCGCAGCGCTTCGGCGGGGGCCCACAAGCCGCCGCCCTCTGGCGAGGCCGAAGCCGAAACCGGCTTCGTCGACTACTACGAAGCCCTGATGCTGAGTCCCAACGCCGACCTGGACACTATCCATCGGGTCTACCGGATCCTGGCCCAGCGCTGTCACCCCGACAACCGCGAGACCGGCAGCGAGGATGCCTTCAAACAGCTGCTAAAGGTGTATCAGGTTTTGAGCGACCCGGTGTCCCGCGCCGCCTACGACGTTCATTATCGTTCGGCCCGGTCCCGGCGCTGGAAGGTGCTGGACCAGGCCAAAGCTGCCGAAGGCCTGGCCGGTGAGAAGCACAAGCGCCAGGCGATCCTGTCGCTGCTCTATGCGAGGCGGCTCAACCAGCCGCTGGCGCCCACCCTGGCGCTGCTGGAGATGGAGGAGGTCATGGGCTGCCCGCGCGCCCAACTGGAGTTCAGCCTCTGGTACCTGAAGGAAAACGGCTGGATCCACCGCTCCGACAACGGGCAGTTGTCGATCACCGCGGTGGGCGTCGATCAAGCCGAAGCTCACGGGCTGTGGCGTGCCGAAGAGAACAAGCTGCTGCCAGCCGCCAGGGCCGTAAACGCCTAATTCAGCCGTCCTGCCGGGCCGAAGCCGACCTTTGTCATTCCGAGCGCAGCGAGGAATCTGCTGTACTTGTGCGGTCGCGAACAGCAGATCCCTCGCTTCGCTCGGGATGACGGGATCTTCGCTCGGGATGACACGCCTCGCCCCCGTCCCCCGCAACGGCGGGGAGCAGTTGCAGCGGGCCCCGCTGTGTTACCGTAAGCCATGTTTGCCCTTCGGGCGGCGGCCGGCGCCGCGGTGGCCGTGGCCCTGCTGGGCGCCCCGGAAGTCGCCGTGCGGCCGGTGTGGACCGAGCCGGGCGCTACCGTGCTGGGTTCGCCATCCGCCGACGGCAGGTTTCTCTCCGCGGTCGACACCGCCACCGGCGACCTGGCGCTGCGAGACCTGGCCGGCGGGACACTCCGAAGATTGACCCGCAACCAGCCCGGATCCCGCGAGTTCGCGTATTTCTCCGCCATCTCGCCCGGCGGCGACCAGGTGGCCTACGCCTGGTTCAACGACCAGGGCTTTTACGACCTGCGGGTGGTGAAAACCGACGGCGCGGCGCCGCGGGTGTTGTATCGCAATCCCGAGGCGGGTTTCGTGCAGCCCTGCGCCTGGTCGCCGGACGGCCGCCAGATCCTCACGTTGCTGTTCCGCAGCGACAACACCAGCCAGATCGTTCTGGCGCCGGCGGCCGGCGGCCCGGTGCAGGTGCTGCGCTCCATGAGCTGGATCTACCCGAAGAAGATGGACTTCTCTCCCGACGGCCGCTTTATCGTCTATGATTCGTTCGGCAAGGACGGCGCGCCGGAGCGCGACATCTACGTGCTGGCGGCCGACGGCAGCCGCGAAACGGTGCTGGCGGCGCATCCGGCCGAGGACGTGTTCCCGGTGTGGTCGCCCGACGGCCGCCGCGTGATCTTCGCCAGCAGCCGCTCGGGGAGCTTCGGCGCCTGGGCAGTGGAGGTTCGGGAAGGCAAAGCCGTCGGGGAGCCTCGCCTGCTGCGGAGCGACCTGGGGCGCTTCCTGACCATGGGAATGACTCGCCAGGGCCTGCTGTTCTACGGTCTCCGCAAAGGCGCTTCTGAGATCTATGTGGCGGAGGCGGAGGGCGACCCCCGGCCGGCGCGGCTGCCCAGCCGCGTTCCCGGCGCCAACACGGCGCCGGAGTGGTCACCGGACGGGTCCTCGCTGGCGTATCTGTCGGCCCGCGGGGCGGAGAACTTCGGCGAGCAGGCCCGCCTCCTCTGTATTCGCTCCCTGGCCACGGGCCAGGAGCGGGAGCTGGCGCCCAGGCTCGCCCACCTGGAGCGGCTGCGCTGGTCGCCCGATGGCGGCTCGCTGCTGGTGTCGGGCAGCGACGGCAAGGGGCGCGCCGGATTGTTTCTGGTGGACGTTCGCGACGGGGCCACCCGCCCGGTGTTCTCCGACGCCGAGGCGCCGTTCCGCGGGCTGGAGGGCGCCTGGGCCGGCCCCGACCGGGTGCTGTACCTTCGCTCCGGGGTGCGCTCCCGAAACCTGGCCACTCGCGAAGACAGCCTGCTGATCGGCGACGGGGAAGCCCGCCACCTGGCGGTGTCGCGCGACGGCAAGAAACTGGCCTATGCCTCTTCGAGCGAGGTGGTGATCCACCGCGCCTCCGGCGGAGAGCCGCTGGCGCGCGCGCGCCTGGAGGGGGTCGCCGGGCTGGAGTGGCTGGGCGAGGACCTGCTGGTGTCGCGCCAGCAGGGTCTCTGGCGTCTCGACCCTAAGACCGGAATGACCCGCCGGATATCGGTGAATGAGTATGACGGTATGCCTGCCAGCGCCCATCCCGGCGGGCGCCGCATCGCCTTTTCCGCTGGACGAACCCGCTCGGAAGTGTGGGTGATGGAGGCGGGCTGGCAGAAGTGAGAAACGACCGCTGCGCGTTACCGAGATGGACCGTTAGGGAGCGGGTACGGGCGCCATCAACAACGCGGGCGACTACGGCTTCCTGTTGACCGCCATCGACGGCCAGCGCCCCGGCGGCGGAGGAACCGACAAGTTCCGCATCAAGATCTGGGATCGCCCGACCGGCGCCATCGTCTACGACAACCAGGTGGGCAAGGACGACAGCGGCAACGACGCTACCGAACTCGGCGGCGGAAGCATCGTGATTCACACCAATTAGGCCCGACTTGCTCCCGACAGGCAGGAATGCCTGTCTCCCAAGGACGCTCCGGTCTCACTTCTTGCCCGGGGCGGCGCGGCGCTTGAGGTCTTCGAACCAGTTCAGGATCACGCTCAGTTGCGCCGGGGCCTGTAGCGGCTCGACCTCCGCCAGCATCAGGAAGCGGCGCCCGTCGGGCGCCACATCGTACTCGGTGTAGGTTTCGCTGCGCGGCTCAGGGGCACCGGCGAAAAGTACCCGGGGCGCTGCTGCGGAGACCGGCTTGGTTCCCATGGCCACCACCATGATCTTGTCGCCCTGGCGATAGAACAGCTCCCGGCCGTCGGCGGACCAGCGCGGGTCGAAGCCGCCGTCGGTGGAGACTTGCCACTTGCCGCCCGATTCGGAAAACGAGCGCACGTAAACCTCATTGCGGCCGGTTTCATCGGAGTAGTACGCCAGCCGCTGACCGTCCGGGGAGAAGTAGGCGCCTTGTTCACTAAAGGGGGTGGCGAGGAAAGGACGGGCCTTGCGCTCCCCGTCGAGCGGCAGCACCCAGATATCCCAGCGGCTGGTGGGGTGAGCGGTCTCGAAAGCGATGGTGCGGCCGTCGCGCGACCAGGAGCTGAGATGGATGTGATGCGGGCTGGTCCAGAGCCGCTCCTCCTCGCCAGCGCCGTCGGCCAGCCGCCAGGAAACCAGGCGGGGCTGTCCGGATCGGGTCGAGCTGTAGGCCACACGTTTGCCGTCCGGCGATAGCAGCCCCGTCTCGTCTTCACCTTCCTCGAAGGTTAGTCGCGCCAAGCCGCCGCGGGCCAGGTCCAAGGACCAGACATCGATATTTGCCTCGCGGATCGTCAACATCAGTCTCTGGCCGTCGTGTGAAATGCGGGGAAACCAGTAGGAGCGCGGCGGCAGCGGCAACGGCGACAATGCTCCCCGGCGATCCATCCAGGCCAGTTTCCGATTCGCCGGTCTGCTGAAACCCGGTGCATACAACATGGACCCTGTGGCGGAGAACGCCAACTGGCCGCCGGTGTTCGATTGCAGCACCCCCTCCAGGACGGTTTGGGGCGGCCCGGTGACCTCCAGGCGCCTCAGGTCGAAAGGCGCCGCCAGCAGGTTTCCCGCCCGCATGAAAACCAGGTGGCCGGTGGGGGCATATCGCGGTTGCAAGCCTCGCTGGATCAAGACCCGCCGCTCGCCGGAGGGGAGCAGCAGGGAGATGCTCGAGACTTCTTCGTTCCCGAGCCAGGCGGTGAACAGTACCCCTTTGCCGCCAGGCAGGATCTCCGGCGTCAGGTGCAGGTTTTCGCCCTTCTGAGTGGTCGTCAAGGCTTTCGGCGCGCCGCCGGCGGCCGCCACTTGCAAGAGCCCGATATTGAGCCCGCCGGAAAAGACAATGGTGTCGTCGGGCCCCCAACTCCCCGCACCGCTTGGAACGGTTGGCCCTGTGTCACATATGGCGATGGGGTCGCCGCCCGCCACGGCCACCTTCTTGACCTTACCTTGCGCAAAGAATCCGACCCACTGCCCATCAGGCGAGAAGAACGGCCCAACAGCGCCTTCCGTGCCGGGCAGGGGCTTGGCCGCCGGTTGATCTAACGGATGAACATACAGCAACGCCGTGGCGCCGCGGCCGGCCACATAGGCCACGCGGGCGCCGTCGGGCGAGATCGCCAGGCCCGCAAGCGCCAGCGGCGCGGCGGGAGGCAGCGGCAGGGTGAAGCGCGACACCGGCTGTGGGGCAGGGGTTGGCGCGCGCGAGAGACGCCAGACGCCCAGGCCGGTGGTGATGGCGGCCAGCAGGGCGGCCGCAACCCAGGCGACGCGCCGCCCGGGCCGGGGCTGGCTCGCGGGCGCTCGGGGGGACGGCCCGGCCAAGGCGTCTTGGATCTCGAGGCGGGCGTCGCCCATGTCGCGCAGGCGGCGCTCCAGGGCCTTCTCGAGACAGCGATGCAGCAAGACCTGGATGCTGGCGGGGGTGTCGGAGGGCAGCGCGGTCCAGTCGGGATCGCCTCGCAGCACGTTCGCGAGGATGTCGGAGATGTTGTCTCCGCCGAAGGCCCGGCGGCCGGCCAGCATCTCGTAGAGGACGCAGCCGAACGACCAGACGTCGGTGCGCTTGTCGAGGGGGCCCGAGCGGGCCTGCTCCGGACTCATGTAGGCGGCGGTGCCCATGATGACGCCGGCGCGGGTCTCGAGGCTCTGGGTAGGCGATCGCAAGGGATCCGAGGGAAGCTCGTCGGCGAAGACCTTGGCGAGGCCGAAGTCGAGCACCTTGACCTTGCCCTCCGGGGTAACTTTCACGTTGGCGGGCTTGAGGTCGCGATGCGCAATGGCCTTCTCGTGGGCGGCCTCGAGGGCCTCGGCGATCTGGGCGGCAACACGCAGCGCCTCGGGCGTCTCCAGGCGGCCGAGCTCGGCCAGGGTGCGTCCGGGAACGTACTCCAGCACCACGAAGGGAACGTCGCCGGCCTGCTCGAAACCGTAGATGGCCGCGATGTTGGGATGGTTCAGCGCCGCCAGCACTCGAGCCTCGCGCTCGAAACGGGCCAGCCGTTCCGGGTCGCGGGCGAAGGGCTCCGCCAGGACCTTGATGGCGACGTCGCGGCCCAGGCGCGGGTCGTGTGCTCTGTAGACGACGCCCATACCACCGGCGCCGATCTTTTCCAGGATGCGGTGGTGGCCCAGCGTCTGGCCGATCACGGAAACGAGTATACCCCGACACCGACAGGCACGCTCGGAGGCGGAGCCGCAGCCGGTGTCATCCCGAGCGCAGCGAGGGATCTGCTTTCGCCCCGGCTCAACAGCAGATCCCTCGCTGCGCTCGGGATGACAATTGCGGGGGACCGCCAACGCCACCACCGTTTGTGTCGCGCACCCTACCGGTATCGCAGCAGCCTCTTGGGAAGCACCTCAATCCCTAACCCCGGCGACTGCGGCACAAACAGCTGCCCGCGCGAAAAGCGGATCGGGGAGCGGACGATCTCGGTCCGGAAGGGGTTCTCGGTGCGGTCGTACTCCAGGAGCTTTTCGGCCGGCGGCAAACGAGCGGGCGGTGGTGGCAGGGCGGCGTAGAAGTGCAAGGCCGCCGCCAGGCCGACCGCCGAACCCCAGGCGTGGGGCGTCACATGAATCCCGTAGAGGGATGCCAGCGTGGCAATCTTCATCCCTTCGCTGATGCCGCCGGTGGCGCACAGGTCCGGCTGGGCGTAGTCGACGGCGCGGCGGCCGAGCAGCGGCTCGAAGCCGAAGCGGGTGTACTCGGCTTCGCCACCCGCCAGCGGAATCGAGAGGCGGCGCTTGACCTCCAGGTAGGCCTCGATGTCGAGCGGGGAGACCGGCTCCTCGAACCAGCCGATGTCGAAGGGCTCGACGCGGCGGCCCAGCGCGATGGCGTCGGTGGCGGAGTAGGCGTGGTTGGCGTCGATCATCAGGCGGGTGCGCGGGCCGACAGCGCGACGCACACCAGCGACCAGGCCGGCATCCCGATCGACGCCCAGTCCCACCTTCATCTTGACGGCGGTGAATCCGTCCTTGAGGTAGCCTTCGGCCTCGCGGGCGAACCTGGCCTCCAGCTTCCCTTTGCCGCCGAAGTAGAATCCGGTGGCGTAGCAGGGAATGGACTCGACCTGGGCGCCTCCCAGCAGCCGGTAGAGGGGAACGCCGGCGGCCTGGGCCTTGATGTCCCAGAAGGCGATATCGAGGGCGCTGATGGCCGCGACCATGGTCCCCTTCTGGCCATAGTCGAGGCTGCGGGCGAACAGGTAATGCCAGAGCGTCTCGGTGTCGCGAGGGTCCCGGCCCAGCATCTGCGGGCCGAAAAAGTCCCGCAGAGCAGCGGCGCTGGGAGCCGAGGGCCCGTAGGCCTCGCCCCAGCCGGTGATGCCCTCGTCGGTCCGGATCTCAACCAGGGTGGTCTCCCGGTGGCGAAAGGTCCACTGGGAGAAGGCGAACGGTGCGTCGAGCTCGACGCGCAGCGGGTGAACCTCGATAGCTGTAATCTTCACGGCAGGCCCTCCAGGGGGTGCGTTGGCCCCCGCAATTGTCATCCCGAGCGCAGCGAGGGATCTGCTGTTGCGCCGGGGCGAAAGCAGATCCCTCGCTGCGCTCGGGATGACACCGGCTGCGCTCGGGATGACAATCGCGGGGCCGGCGGTTGCCGCCACTTTCATGTCGCGCACCCCGTTATTCTACTGGACTTGACTCTGGCCCCCGATGTATGATGGCCCCAGGTAGGGGTAAGGAGGGTTTTCATGCCATTCAGGCTCGTTGGATTGTGGGCTGTTCTGGTTACGCTGGCGGCGGCCCAGGAGTACCGGGCGCTGATTTCCGGCCGGGTGGTGGATCCGTCGGCCTCGGCGGTGCCGGGCGCCACCGTGACGGCCACCAACGTCGACACCAACGTCAACGTGACGACGGCCACCGGCGTCGACGGGCAGTACGTGCTGGCCCAGGTGCCGTTCGGTCGCTACATTCTCACCTGCGAGGCGCCGGGGTTTCGCAAGTTTACGCGCTCCGGCATCAGCCTCAACGTCGGCGACAAGGTGACCATCAACATCAGCCTGGAGGTCGGCGACGTCGCCGAGAGCGTCACGGTGACGGGCGAGCTGCTGGCCACCGAGACCAACCGCTCGGTGCTGGGCCAGCTCATGAACAACAAGGGCGTGTCGGAGCTGCCCCTCAACGGCCGCCAGGTATTCATGCTGATGCAGCTCTCCTCGGGCGTCATCTTCACCCAAAAGCAGTTCGGGGCCACCGGGTTCTCCGGGACCCGCGCCTGGGACACCAACGGCCAGTGGACCATGCACGGCGGGGTGACCAACTCCAACCAGTTCCTGCTGGACGGCGCTTCCATCAACGCCGGGGGCGGCGGCTGGACCTTCGCGCCCCTGGTCGACGGGGTCGAGGAGTTCAAGGTCACCTCCCCGTCGAGCGACGCCTCGCTGGGGCTCTCGGGCGGCGGCGTGGTCAACATGACCATGAAGAGCGGCACCAACAGCCTGCACGGGACGCTCTCGGAGTACGTCCGCAACCACCTGTTCGACGCCAACTTCACTCAGACCAACCGCGCCGCCGCCCAGCGGCGGGATCTGCTGAGCCCCCAGCACCAGTGGAACGATTTCTCGGCCCTGGTGAGCGGGCCCATCCGGAAGGACAAGTTCTTCTACTCCGCCTGGTTCGAGGGCTTCCGGGAGCGGGTGCCGTTCCCGGTGACGCGGTCGTTCCCGACCAACGAGGAGCGGGTGGGGGACTTCTCGCGAACCCGCAACGGGGCCGGCCAGACCTTCATCGTTTACGATCCGCTGACCACGCGGCAGCAGGGGAACCTGTTCGTGCGGGATGCTTTTGCTGGCAACCGGCTGCCGGCCAGCCGGATTCATCCCATATCCAACAACATCATCAAGTACATTCCGCTGCCCAACATCGTCACCAACCCCATCACCCAGACCAACAACTTCGCTTCCTCGCCCAACGTGGGGATTTACGGGTACAACGCCTGGTACTCGAAGTTCGACTATAACTGGGGACCCAACCACCGCACCAACGCCAGCGTCACCGAGAACTTCGGGTTCGAGTACCGCCGCGGCAACGGCATCCGCTCGGGTCCGGCGGTAACCGGCAACGACCCGCTGCGCCGCAACCACTACGCCTCCACCCTGGACCACGTCTGGACGGTGAACCCCACCACCGTGCTCAACCTGCGGGCCGCCTGGGAGCGCTACGTCTCTTACAGCCGCCAGGACGAGAACGACAAGTTCGACGGCTCCTCGCTGGGGTGGCGGCCTGGGGTGCGGATCGGCTCCGCGCCCGGGATCCACTTCCCCAACCTGAGCTTCACCGATTACGAAACCATCGGCACCGCCGGACGCTCCTTCCCGCCCAACAACGTCTACGCCATCACGGCTGACGTTTCCAAGATCATGGGCAAGCACTTCCTGAAGTTCGGCACACGCCTCGGTGAAGGCCGGCTGAACCGTAATGCCACCGGGAACTGGTACGGCAGCTACCAGTTCAACAAGGGCTTCACGCAGCGGGACCCGCAGCGGGGGGACACCGACTCCGGCAACGGCATGGCCTCCTTCCTGCTCGGCTATCCGGCCGGCGGCAACACCGACGTCAACCCCCAGGCCAGCTTCTATAGCCGCGCCTTTGCCCTCTACCTTCAGGACGACTTCAAGGTCACGTCGCGCCTGACCCTGAACTTCGGCCTGCGCTGGGACATCCAGACGCCCATTATTGAGCGGTACAACCGCATGATCGCGGGTTTCGACCCCACCGCCAGTTACAAGCTGAGCAACGGCGACGCCCGGGGCGGGTTCTTCTTCGCCACCCCGGAGCAGCGCCAGGCCTGGCAGACCAACTTCCGCGACTTCCAGCCGCGGTTCGGGGCCTCCTACCAGATCCGGCCCCGGATGGTCCTGCGGACTTCCTACGGGCTCAGTGTGCTGCCGCTGGGAGGCACCGGCGGCAACACCGCCCTGCGGCAGAACGGCTTCGCCCGCAGCACCCCGTACGTGGCCACCATCGGCGGCGGCCTCGATTCCTACATCCCCAACCGTCCGGGGACCAGCACCTGGGACGTGCCCTTTCCGAACGGCATCCTCCAGCCCTTCGGCAGCTCTCAAGGTCCGAAGACCTTTGTGGGCCAGGGGATCACCTACGACGACCCGACCTACGTGGTGCCCCGGGTGCACCAGTTCAACGTAGGGATCGAGTACGAGCTGCCGTGGTGGAACGTCACCATGGAGGCCTCCTACGTCGGCAGCCGCACCCGCCGCCTGACACACAACAAGAACATTGGCGTCATTTCGCTGGAGGAGCGGCTGAAGGGCTTCGCCGATCCCAACTACCTGAACGCTTCGGTGCCCAACCCCTTCGCCGGGGCGCCGGAGCTGGTCGGCACCGGCTTGTCGGCCGCCACCGTCACGCGCGGCCAGTTGATGCGGCGCTACAACCAGTTCACCGGCGTCACCCAGGCCAACATGTCCAATGGCCACCAGACCGGCGACTTGCTGGAGACCCGCGCCAACAAGCGCTTCTCGAAGGGCGTGATGTTCATCGGCGCCTACACCTTCGCCAAGCTTTACCAGTCGCGCGGCTTCCGCGAGGATCAGTACGACAACGTCTACCGGACACTGGTCGACTACGACCGGCCGCACCACTTCACCTTTACCTTCCAGTACGATCTGCCGTTCGGCAGGGGCAAGCGCTTCGCCTCCGGGTCCGGCGCGGCCCTCGACAAGATCATCGGCGGCTGGCAGTTCAACGCCGCGCTGGAGTATATGACCGGCACGCCAACGGGCCGCCCCGACGCCCACAACCTGCGCAATCCGGAGCTGCCCGAGGGCCAGCAGGGCTACAACAAGTGGTTCGACACCTGCACCCTGCTGACCAACGGCCAGCGGTCGAACTGCTCCTCGCCGACCGCTCCGATCACGTGGGTACAGCTGAAGCCCAACGAGCTGCGGACCTTCGATGACCGCTTCCCCAACATCCGCGACCACTGGGCCAACCAGGTGAACCTCTCGGTGTTCAAGAACATTAAGTTCTACGAGCGGTACACTTTGCAGTTCCGGGCCGAGGCCTTCAACGCCTTTAACACTCCGATTTACCCGGGGCCGAACACCGCCATCACCAGCAACCTGTTCGGGGTGGTAACGCTCGACCAGACCAACTTCCCGCGGAGCATGCAGTTTGCGTTCCGGTTGACCTTTTAGGGCGACTGCCCGCGCCGAGACTCTCTCGGCGCTTGCTCTTCGTTCCGACGCGGCGGGCGACGACAGCCAGGTGCGGGTGTAGGAGTCCCCGGAGGCTGTCCCCCAGATGCGGGGGTTTTTCGCGAAACATTTGAAGTGATGCCGGTCCGGGATCCGGCGGCCTTTGGGGCCCAGATCCCGTCATCCCGAGCGTAGCGAGGGATCTGTTGTTGTTCACGGCGTTCACGGCAGTTCTCGCAAAAACAGATCCCTCGCTTCGCTCGGGATGACAGTCCTGGCTGATAACCCTCAATCCGTTTCAGTACTCCCGTACCAGTACTATCGATCCCTTGCTTCTCCTCCGGCACCTAGAGCTATGCTGCTTCCTGTGGCTTCGATAAGAGCCTCGATATGAAAGGAGCAAGAACCGTGAAGCGATTGATACTGTTGTCAACTCTGGCAGCGTTTGCCGTCACCGTCCCGATGTCCCACCGGCTGAAGGCGAATGAAAAGGTAGAGGTGTGCCATATTCCGCCTGGGAACCCTTGTAACGCCCATTACATTGAAGTGAGCGTGAACGCTGTCCCGGCGCACCTGGAACATTGTGGAACCGTCAACGGCGAGGTTTTCTGCGACGTGGTTGGGAACGAGGCGGAGCGCGCCTGCCCCGCGGTGTTGGAGGCGTGCGCGGCGCCGTAGTCTGACTCAAAGGCCGGGCTGATCGGGTCCGGATATCTGTGGAGGCGCCAGCTCGGCGAGGGGGGCCCTGAAGGAGATCGACCCGGGCTTCCCTTGTCCGGCTAGTAGGCGTCACTTCGTACCGGCACCATTGGTTCATTGCTTCTTTGCCGGCACTGGAATATGCTCCTTAGCTTGGTGGGTTAGATAAGAAAGGAGCAAGGAATGAAGCGATTGATGTTGTTGTTAGGGGTGATGGCGTTTGCGGTTGGGATCCCGACGTCCCATGTGTTGAAGGGGAACAACAAGGTGGAGATTTGCCATATTCCGCCTGGGAACCCTTGCAACGCTCATGTGATTGAGGTGAGCGTGAACGCTCTGGATACGCACAACGGCCACTGTGGAGTCGTCGACGAGTGCACCGTCTGCGAGAACGACCAGCCTAATGCTGCGGAATTATGCCGGGAAATCTCAATGGATTGCGCCATTGGTTGTAAAATCTCCTGAGTCAAACGCCGCCGGCTGACAGGTGGCTGCCCGGGTTCGAGCCCTTTGCCGCCACATGTTACAATACCCGGTATGCGCTGGCGGGCCTGCTGGGCGTGCTTGGTAATCGCCGGGCTTGCCGTATCCGGCTATCTTCTCAGGTGCCAGCTCGGCGACGGTGGCGTCGTAACCGCTGGCTGCGACCCGTCCCTGATGGGTACGACCCGGCTGGGGCTTCCGCTGGCCGGCTGGGGGGTCATCTACTACGTCGTCGCTGGCAGCCTCCTTCTCTTGGGGTGGTCGTTAGGCAAGCCGTTCGAGGCGCAGGCCCGGGCCGGGGCGTTGCTGGTTTCTCTGGCCGGCGCCGCCGCCAGCGTCGCCCTTCTTATCCGGATGCCGGCCGCCTGCCGGCTCTGCCTGGCAGTGCACGCCGTGAACTTCGGGCTGGCGGCCGTCCTGCTGCGAATAACGGGCCCCGGCGCCCTACCATCCACATTGCTAGCAGCCCTGCGGTATGTCGTAACCGGGAAAGCCGGTGACCCAGCTCAGGCCCGCTGGACGGTGCTGGCATTCTCTTCGGTGGCGCTGGTTGGCCTGGTGCTTTACCAATGGGTCTTCATTCAGGCCAACCTTAGGTCAAGCGGGCGGAGCTCAAGCGGGCACGCCGAGGACCTGGACAACCCGCAGCAAGTCCTGTCGGCATTTCGATCAACCCCCCAGCAAGCGATTCCTGTCGGCTCTGAGGACCCCGCGGTGGGGCCCTCCCAAGCCCCCGTGCGGCTGGTGCTATTCAGCGACTTCCAGTGCCCGGCCTGCAAGAGCTTTTCAAAACGGATGCCGGGCCTCACCAAGCAGTTTGACGGAAGACTGCAAGTGGTGTTCAAGCATTTCCCGCTGGACCTGAACTGCAACCCGGTGATGAAGCGGGAGTTGCATCCGCAAGGCTGCGCAGCCGCCTACGCCGCCGAGGCCGCCCGGAAACAAGGAAGGTTCTGGGAGTTTCACGACGCCCTGTTCGCCGCGGACCTCCGCGGCGGCGAGGAGACCTTGCGGTCGGTCGGGCGGCAAATCGGGTTGGACCTCCAGCAGTTTGACGCCGACCGAAAGGCGGAGGCCACCATTTCCAAGGTTCGGGCCGACATCGATCTTGGGATGCGCCTGGGGGTCAACTCCACGCCGTCCACCTTCTGGAACGGGCGCAACGTGCGGGGACTGAACTCGCAGGTGGCCCAAGTTCTGTTTGCCGGCGAAAGCTCGCCCTGACGGCAAGGAGAGCAGCTTTCCGCTCACTCCAGCCCAAACAACGGCCGGCGGACAAGCTTGTAGGTGAAGCGGGCCGGGTTGACAGCGGTCAGGCCGGGGGTGTCGACCTCGAGGATGCGGCCAGCGATGGGCTCGTAGGCGGCCCGGGGGGCGATGGCCCCTTTCACGGTGATGATCCGCTGGCGCTCGGGGTAGATCCCGCAGCTGATCAACTGATGGAGGCTGTTGGGGCTGGAGCGATCAGTGGTGAGGTGCAGCAGGTTCAGCAGATCCGGGGTGGAGCCTTCCGCTTCGATGACGGCCGTCAGGCCTTGATCATGGTAGCGGCCGCCGCCGTGGCGGATCTCGGTTTCGATGTAGTTGCCGTCGTGCAGGCTCTTGACGCGGCCCCGCACCCGCACCGGTTGGCCGTGAAACTTATCGGTCTTGCCGCCGACCGGCATGTCGAAGGCGCCGCCAATGCCAGCCTTCACGGCCGCCCGCACGGCCTCGGGATCGGCGATGTTTGAGACCCATCCCTGAGCCTTCTGGCGGATCAGCTCGGACAGCAGGAAAGTTCCGTCGCCGGAGGAGCCGCCGCCGATGTTGTCGCCCAGGTCGATGAGGGCGACCGGGAACTTGTTGCCGGCCATGGCCATCTTGACGGCCTCGGCGGCTTCGGGCAGCTTGAGCACCAGCTGATTCCGCGTCGCCCACAGCATGTCGCTCAGCCGCTGGGCCTCCCGCTCGGCCAGGGCGAGGTCGTTGTCGGTCACCACCACGACGCTGGGCCCCATCTGGGGGACGTCCGCGTACTGGTAGCCGCCCGAGACGCTCACCGCCAGGATCTTGGGGTTATCCCGTTCCAGCCGCCGGCTCTCTTCGACGATGGGGAGCAGCGGGGGGCGCTTGGTGTACTGGTAGACGATGTTGTAGATCATGGGCGGCTTGACGATGGCCTGGACGGGCCTTGCCCTGCCGCTGACGGCGGCGGCCAGGATGCGGGCGGCCTGAACGCCTCGGTCGCGGGTGTCGATGTGCGGGTTCTCCTTGTAGGTCACCAGGGCGGTCGAGTCGCGGACGATCTCCGGGGTGACGTTGGCGTGGAAGTCGTGGGTGACGACGATGGGGAACCCGGGGCCCATGGCCTGGCGCAGCCGCCTGACAATCTCGGCGTCGCCATGGGGGTAGCTGTCGGCGACCATGGCGCCGTGCAGAGGCGCCAGCAGCCCGTCGTACTTGCCGGCCTTCAGCTTGCGGAGCAGCTCCTCCATCAGGGTGTTGAGGGCCTCGTCGGTAACGGGACCTTTGGGCGCGGCGTTGGCCACCAGCAGCGGGTAAAGGTCCAGGCCGTACTGGCGGGCCCCGGCGACGTAGCCGCTCACGGTATCGCTGCTCTTGAGCCACTCTTCGAGCACCTGCTGGCGGGGCTCGGTGGCCCGCTTGCCGAAGTCGGAGAGCTTCGTTTTGGCGGGGTTGAAGGAATCCGACTCGCGGCTGATGCCCCCGATGGCGATGCGGGGCCGCGTCTGGGGGACGAGCTGGGGGAAGGCCACGGCGGCGCCGAGCAGAAAAAGAAGACCGCGCCGGGTTGCGCGAACCTGCGACCCATCGTGTCTCATCAGGACCTCTGAAAATAAGCGTGCCGGGGCGCCCGGTAGGTAGTCTAGCAGGAATCGAGGTTGACTTACGTCCTGGTGCCCGCGGCCACCAGAGCCCCTCGGGCGTATAGGACCGGACCGTCCAGTCGGGCGCCTAACCTCTCGGCCACGCCGGCGCGGAACCGCTCCCAGCCGGCCTCGCCCAGTCTCTCTCGCACAAACCTGGCCTGCAGAGAGACTTCCCGGAAGGCGAGAAACTTTGCGACGGTCATGGTTGCCGTGTACTGGCGCTGTTGGACGGTGACGTCAACAAGGCCCGCCTCCGCGAGGGCGTCTTGCAGATGGGTGGGGTCCGCCAGCCAGTCTTCCCAGGGAAGGGCCTGTTGGATGGCCCGCGAGAGGACCTCCTTGCCGACAGCCTCCTCGGCCGCCTGCTGCCAGCAGCGACCGGCTTCGCCAACGCCGCCGCTCCAAACCGTGACGCCAAGCCGGCCCCCCCGCCGCAGCACCCCAACCATCTCGCCCAGAGCCGAGCGGTAGCAGGCGCAGTGGGCCAGCACGAAGCTGGCCACCACCCGCTCAAAGACGCTGTCCGGAAAAGGAAGGGCTGTCGCGGCAGCCGCCGCGAGCCCGGAGAGCCCCCTTCGGCGCGCCTGGCGCAGCATCTCGACCGAAAGATCGATGCCAAAAAGCTCGCTGCCCGGCCCGCCGATCTCACCAGCCGCCAGGGCCGCCCTTCCCGTGCCAGTGCCGACATCGAGCAGCCGCCCCCCTGCCGGCAGCCCCACCAGCGCAGCCAAATCCCGGGCCGGCGCCGCAAAGACCAACTCGACGGCGTCGTGATCGTACCGGGAGGCAATCGAGTCGTAGCACCGCCACGTTGTTCCACAATCCATCTGTTCTTCTTCTCATGGTACGACGCCCAGGTTCGAGTCGTCAGGAAGCAGAGATCCCCACAGGCTTGACTTCTGCCGGGTGTCTTGTAGGATGGAATTGATTAATCAAAATTATGGTCACCACAATCCCCGCTTACGTTGCCCGTACGCAACTCGGCTGGCTACTCAAGCAGGCGGCCGAGAAAAAAGCGCGTTTCGTGATCACCAAGAGCGGCAAGCCCACCGCGGTGCTGCTTTCGATTTCGGACTTTGACGACATGCTGGAAGAGCTTGATCCCGAGCTTCAGAGGAGCCTCCAGACCGCTGCGAAGGAGTACCGAGCGGGGAAGGCGGTCACCTTCCGGGAGTACCTGAAGGAGCGACTTGCCGCCCGCCGGCCCGGGTAACAGATGCCCGGCCGCTTCACCCTCCACCTCACGCCGAGCTTGCGGGCTTGGCCGATCACATCAGCTCTTCGACAAACTCCCGGGCGGCCTGCGCCGGCACCCGCAGCTCGCGCTCCACCATCGGCACATCATCGGCCAGGATCGGCTCGGCGCCGTGGAGGCTGGGCAGATCGGTGCGCTGGAAGAACCTGCCGATGGGGATCTCGTCGCCCCAAAGCTGGGCCTTTTCCATGGCCGCGTACCAGTCGGAGGCGTCGTAGCCGGGGTCGTCCTCGAGCTTCTTGACCCGTGGCTTGAACCACTGGTAGGTGTTGTCGTGATTGTAGGTGACACAGGGGCTGAACACGTCGAGGAACGAGAAGCCCTTGTGCTCCAGGCCGGCCTTGACCAGCTCGGTGAAGTGCTTCTGCTCGGCGCTGTAGCCGCGGGCGACGAAGGTGGCGCCGGCGGCCAGCGCCAGCGCGATGGGGTTGACCGGAGCCTCGATATTGCCGAACGGCATGCTCTTGGTCTTCATTCCGAGGCGGCTGGTCGGGGAGGTCTGGCCGGTGGTGAGACCGTAGATCTGGTTGTCCATGACGATGTACAGCAGGTCGACGTTGCGGCGCATGGTGTGGACGAAGTGGTTGCCGCCGATGCCGAAGCCGTCGCCGTCGCCGCCGGTCACCATTACGGTCAGGTGGTGGTTGCTCATCTTCACCCCGGTGGCCACGGCCAGGGCCCGTCCGTGCAGGGTGTGCATCCCGTAGGTGTTGATGTAGCCGGGGAAGTTCGACGAGCAGCCGATGCCGCTGATCGTGACCACGTTGTGGGGCTGGATCTGAAGCTCGACCAAGGCCTTCTGCACCGCGGCCAGAACGCCGAAATCGCCGCAGCCCGGGCACCAGTCGGGATCGACTTTGCCCTTCAGATCGGCCATGGTCACCTGCTTGGGTATTTCTACGACGGTCGCCATTGGGGTTGTCTCCTCAGACCATGATCTCGTGGGCCGGCACCGATAGTTTCGTTTTGCCGGCCAACTGCTCCTTCACCGCCTCCACGATGTGGTGGGGCATGAAGGGTTCACCGTCATACTTGCGGATATGGCCGTTCGGCACGTAGCTGGTTTCGCTGCGCAGGTAACGCGCGAACTGGCCGCTGTAGTTGTTCTCGACGATGATGGTGTAGCGGGACTTCTTCAGGATCTCGACGATGGCCTCCCCCTTCAGGGGGACCAGCCACCGGATAGGCAGGTAGTTGGCGGAGATACCCTGCTCGTTGAGGATCTCCACCGCTTCCTGGATCACGCCCTTGGTCGATCCCCATCCGATCAGCGTGACCTCCGCGCCAGGAGGTCCCATCAGCCTGGGAGGCTGGACCGCGGCTTCCATCCCTTCCACCTTGCGCATACGCTTTTCCATCATGGCGCGGCGCTTGATCGGGTTGGTGAACTCGTCGCTGATCAGCACGCCGTCTTCGTCGTGCTCGTCGGTGGCCGCGGTGTGGATGTGGCCGGGCACTCCCGGGATGGCCCGCGGCGAGATGCCGCTCTCGGTAATCTTGTACCTCTTATAGCCATCGGCGCCGTTGCCGTCCGCCGAGGTGATCAGCTCGCCGCGGTCGATCGGCACGTTGAAGTCCAGGTCTTTCGGATCGACGGTGGAGCGCCCCTCCGAGAGCAGCAGATCGCCTAGGACCAGACCCGGGCACTGGAAGCGATCCACCAGGTTGAACATCTCGGGAATGATGCGGAAGCAGTCCAGGATGTCCTCCGGAGCGGCGATCAGGCGGGGATAGTCGCCGAAGGCGGCGCCCAGCATCTGCCACAGATCCCCCTGCTCGGTTTTGGTGGGGACTCCGGTGGAGGGTCCGGCCCGCTGCACATCGATGACCACCACCGGGGTCTCGATCATGGCCGACATGCCGAGGCCCTCGCTCATCAGGGCGAAGCCGCCCCCCGAGGTGGCGCACATGGCTCGCACCCCGGCGTGGGCCGCGCCGATCGCCATGTTCACCACGCCGATCTCATCTTCCACTTGCCGCACCATGATCCCAGCCTTGCGGGCGTGGGTGGCCATCCAGTGCAGCACTCCGGTGGAGGGGCTCATGGGGTAGGCGCAGTAAAACTTCACCCCGGCGGCCGCCCCCCCCATGGCCAGCGCCATGTTGCCGCCCAGAACCGCGTAGCCCTTGTCGGTCATAGGCAGGGGGTTGGCAAACGGTTTGAAGTTCTCGGTCGCATACTGATAGCCGGCCCGCGCCACGCTCACGTTTTCGGCCACTACGGCCTCCCCCTTCTTCTTGAACTGCTCGGTCAAGGCCTGCTCCAGCGGCTGGAAGCCGACGCCCAGCATGCTGAGGCTGGCGCCGATGGCCAAGGTGTTCTGCGCGACCTTGTTGCGGGTGATGTCGGCCAGCTTGGCGACCGGCAACGGGCAAATCTGCACGCCGCCCGCGGCAGCTCCCGGCTTGATGCTGTCGCTGTTGTAGATGACCGCCGCCCCCGGACCCAGCAGGCCCAGGTGCCGGTCCATGGTGTCCTGGTTCAGGGGGATCAGCAGATCGATCCGGTCCCCCATGTTGGTTACCTCTTCAACGCCGGAGCGGATCGTAAGAAAGGTATGGCCCCCCCGGATGATCGACTGGTAGGCGTTGTAGGTGTTCACGTGCAGCCCGCGGCGAGCGAAGATCTTGGCGAAAATATCCCCCGGGGTTGCCACGCCCTGTCCGGCAGCGCCTCCGATCGAAACGGTGAATGACTGCTTCATGAAAACCTCCGCCAGGTGCTTTTACTAGGTCTCGATCCTTGCCACCTCAACACTACGGAGAGAACCGAATCCCATGTGCCCGGCTTTCCGGCGCGCGTCGAGTGGCGAGGGTTGATCTCTTATGGTACTACCGCAGGGGCTGTCCAGCAAGCCCATCTGCGCCGATTCCTTCTGATGAAAATCAAAATCTTTTATACTCTGCCGGCGGATCACCGGCCGACTACGCGGGTTCTGCAGCGGCAGCGACAAGTGCTTAAGTATAGCACGGCTGACTGAGCACGATGATCTAGAGTCTTGTCTAATGCAAGACGGCCTGAAGGGAGGCCTGTTTCTAACACAAGACGGGCCTGAAGGAGGGGAGGCATGCTGAGGAGTGATATCAGCATGAAAGATGGAGACAAGCTGAGTCGATATGAACCCCGAGACGCCCAAGTCAGCCAAAGAGGTGGACAACCCTGATCAGAGACGTGCGGTAGAGCGGCTTTCCGGGTCGCTCGGTAGTGACGAATTCGTCGGCTCGCGACAGGTACGCCGCCACGAAGCGAGTCCATGGCAGCAAGCCCCGACTCCGCAGCTTCAATCTGAGCCGCGGCCTCTATCTTGTCGAGATCGCGAAACCATTCGGCGGCGTTGAAGTACTCATCGTAAAAAGACTTCTCCAGCCGCTTCTTGTAGAAGATGGCTTTGGGAACAACTTCGAGATGAACGAAGGGGCTGGTGAGGAAAGATGGAGGCTTCCCACCAAGAGCGCGAAAGGGGCCGCCCAGGCATCGACGGCATGACGGCAACCATGGTGAAAGGCGCGACGGCGGGGAGTTTGTTCGCCGACGCCATCAAGAGTGCGCTGACGAGGCGATGGTGGCTATTGTCCTTTGCCATCGAGTCGGGCGCGTCGCGCGGCCTGCGGACGTTGGGCCTATTCGTCGACTTCCAAAAGAAAACCCAGATTGCGGAGCTTCAACTGGGCCGCGCATTGACGGAGACCGAGGAGAAGCAGATCAGCTACAACGCGGTGATGCGCGATTAGAGCGATTTTCCGGCCTGAATGGTTTTTTCAAGCCGGCCGTCCCGAAGCAGCCGGTAGCGGCGGCCACGCCACTCGATGGTGCTGCCGAACAGTCCCAGTACCCAAACCACCAGGCTGGCGACGTCGGCCAAGGGAAGAAGCCACCAGTAGCGGCGGGTCAGCGGATCGCGCAGCCAGCGGCCGGCGACTTCGGCCGCCGCCGCCGCCCGCATCACCAATACCAGGGCCGCCAGGGGCCAGGCGGGCGAGAACGCCAGGGGCAGGCCCAAGGGCAGGGGGTTGGTGAATATTTGCCCCAGGTAACCCCAGGGCCGGGAGCGGCGGGTGGAGCGCGCCCAACGGATGCGGTGCCGCAGGTTAGCCCAGAGGGGCAGACCGCCGATGCAGTGGTCAACAACGTGAACGGCGAGGGTGGCCCGGTAGCCGTGCCACCGGGCCCCTTGGCCGAGAACAAAATCCTCCGCCAGGAACTCGCCCGTGGAGTCGAAGCCGCCGGCGGCTTCCAAGTACCGGCGCCGCAGCGCCATGGTAGGGCCGACCGCAAACCCCATTCCCTCGATCATCCAGGCAACCAGGACGCCGCTCCAGAACTCGGTATTGATTGTCAGGGCCTCCAGCCGTGACCAGAAGCTCCCCGCAGCGGGCTCCGCCCGGTAGGGGCAGGTAATCACGCCCACGCTCGGGTCGGCGAAATCGCCGACCACGCCGCGCAGGTATCCCGGGGTGGCGCGGATGTCGCTGTCGCTGATGATGAGCAGTTCATGGCGGGCCCGGTCCGCCATCCGTGCCAGGCTGTGGACCTTGGCGTTGGGAAACGGAGGCTCTCCGGCGACGATCAGCTCGGCGTCTTGCCCCGGGAAGCTGGCCATGAGACACCGCGCGATCTCGGCCGCCGGGTCGCTGGCCTCGCGAACTGCGAACAGTAGCTGGTACTGCGGATAGTCCTGTTCGAAGAAGGTCCGAAGATTGGCTTCGAGTCCGGGTTCCAGCCCCGCCAGGGGTTTCAGGATGGTGACCGGCGGGGTGAAGCCCGATCGAGGACCGGCGGTGCGACGGTGACGCCGGGCGGCGATCAAGACCAGCGCATAGAAAACGACGCCGCCCGCCGCAACCATCCCGCAGGCGACCAGAGCCGCCCCGAGGATCACCTACTGGCCCTGGATGTCGTAGCTCTGGGTGCCTTCCTGCCGGACTTTGAAGTAGACCTGCTCCCAGGCCCGGTGAGCGGCATGATCGGCATAGACCTTCAGCCCCGCCTGATTGTCAAACTCCATGGCGACGCCGTAGAAGTTGCCGCTGCGGTTGGTGACTTTGCCCATCCAGATGCTCCGCATCTCGGGGATCTCGCCGGCCATCTTCCGGGTGGCCGACCACAGCTCGTCGAGTTGCGCCGGAGTGGTTCCCTCGACCGGCTGGAACGCGAAGGCGTGAATAAGGGTCTTCTTGGGGGCCACGGTCCGCTGGCCAACCAGAATGCCGCCGGCGAACAGCATCAGCCCGGCCACGGATAATCCGATGGCTCTGCGCATGAATCCTCCCGACAGGCAAGAATGCCTGACTGACAACCGACAACTGACAACTGACAACTCGCGGCGGAGCCGCGCTGGTTACTGCTTCGATTCTACCAGCCGGCGGGCCTCCGCCAGGAATTCGTCGAGGGGTCTGGCGCCCAGGTCGCCATCCTTGCGGTGGCGCACCGACACGGTCCCCTGCTCGGCTTCGCGGGCGCCCACCACCAGCATGTAAGGCACCTTCTGGAGCTGCGCCTCGCGGATCTTGTAGTTCACCTTTTCGCTGCGGGCGTCCAGCTCGACCCGCAGGCCGTCCGCCCGCAGCCGCTCCTCGACCGAGCGGGCGTAGTCCAGCTGTTTGTCGGTGATGGGCATGACGACGGCCTGCACCGGCGCCAGCCATAGCGGAAAAGCCCCGGCGTAGTGCTCCAGCAGCACCCCGAAGAAGCGCTCCACCGACCCCCACAGCGCCCGGTGAACCATCAGGGGCTGGTGGGCCTTGCCGTCCTCAGCGATGTACTCCAGGCCGAACCGCCGCGGCAGGGTGAAATCGAACTGCACCGTCGAAAGCTGCCACAGCCGGCCGATGGCGTCTACCAGCTTCACGTCGATCTTGGGGCCGTAGAAGGCGGCTTCGTCGGGCATGATCTTAGCCGGGATGCCCAGCTGCCCGAGCGCCTCCGCCAGCGCCGCCTCCGCCAGCTCCCACTGCTCGGGTGAGCCGTCGTACTTGCCGCTGGCGCCTTTGTCCCAAGTGGAAAGCTCCACTCTGTACTCGCTGAACCCGAAGGAGCGCAGCACATCCAGGGCAAAGTCCATGCAGGCGATGACTTCGTCCTTGATCTGGGAGGGCATGCAGAAGATGTGGGCGTCGTCCTGGGTGAAGCCGCGGACGCGCAGCAGGCCGTGCATCACGCCGCTGCGCTCGTAGCGATACACGGTGCCCAGCTCTCCCAGCCGCACCGGCAGATCGCGGTAACTGCGCAGCCGAGACTGGTAGATGAGGATGTGGAACGGGCAGTTCATGGGCTTGAGCTGGTAGTCGGCGTCGTCCAGCTTGATGGGGGTGAACATGTTCGCGGCATAAAAATCCAGGTGCCCGGAAACGCGCCACAACTGCTGGCGCGCCACGTGCGGGGTGTAGACCAACCCGTAGCCGCGCCGCAGATACTGGTCCCGCATCCAGTCCTCCATGAGCTTGCGAATGATCCCCCCTTTGGGATGCCAGAAGATCAGGCCCGGCCCGGCGACCTCCTGGATGCTGAACAGGTCCAGCTCCGGCCCCAGTTTGCGGTGGTCACGCTTCTTGGCCTCCTCGATCTTTCGCAGGTGGGCTTCCAGCTCGGCGGGAGCAAAAAAGGAGGTGCCGTAGATGCGCTGCAGGCGGGCGTTGCGCTCGTCTCCCTTCCAGTAGGCTCCCGCCACCGAGAGCAATTTGAGCGCCTTGATCTTGCCGGTGGAGGGGATATGCGGCCCGCGGCAGAAGTCGATGAAGTGGGGACCGGTGGTGTAGCACGACACCCGGTCGCCTTCCGCCTTCTCGTCGATCAGCTCGCACTTCATCTCCTCGCCCATGGCGCGGAACTTCTCCAGGCTCTCCTGCTTGGGGAGCCAAACGCGCTCGAAGGGCAGATCGCGCCGGACGATATCCCGCATGCGCTCTTCGATCCTGACCAGATCGTCGGGGGTGAAGGGCGTCTGGCGCTGGAAGTCGTAGAAGAAGCCGTCCTCAGTGGGCGGTCCGATTCCGAGCCTGGTTTCCGGATACAGCTCCAGCACCGCGGCCGCCAGCAAGTGGGCCGACGAGTGGCGGTACACCTCCAGAGCCTCGGCGTCGCGGCTGGTGAGTATCCGCAAGTCGGTCGACGCCTCCAGGGGCGCCCGCAGGTCAACCAGCCGGCCGTCCACCCGGGCCACCAGGGCCGCCTCCGCCAGTCGAGGCCCCAGCGAACCGGCGATCTCCTGCGGCGTCACGCCCTTGGGGAAGTCCTTTTCGGTTCCGTCCGGGAACCTGACCCGAATCTGCTCCATGTCTGGTCCCCGTCAGGATTTGTCCGACTTTGACGTCTTGGATTCGGCGGCCTTGGTTTCGGTCTTCTTGTCGGACTTGGAGTCGGACTTCGACTCCGCCTTGGTTTCGGCCCCGGCATCGGCCTTGGCTTCGGAGTCTTTCTTGGCGTCGTCGCCGCCGGACTTGCGGGCGTAGTCCGTAACGTACCAGCCGGTGCCCTTGAACTGGATGGCGGGGGCGGAAAGCAGCCGCTTCAGGCGCCCGCCGCAGCCGGCGTGCTTGGACAGTTTCTCGCCGACCTTCTGGATCTCCTCGATGCGGTCGCCGCATCGCTGGCATTCATACTCGTAGACAGGCATAATGCACTCTTCAGATTATAGCAAACCTTGGGCGGCGATCCGCCCTCCGGCGTTTCTATATCTGCGATCTCAGTAATGAAAAACCTGCCCACTACTGAGTGCTGCATTCGCGGTTATCGTTAGGGAAGGCGCTGCCGGAGACCGCCACTGGGCTTGTTGAATACCTCCAGGTAGCTCTGCCCCTGAGCTAGGCGGTCTGAGAACACCACGATGCCTGATCCGATAGCCACGCTTTTTGACGAACTGTACTTCAGGCCCACGATGCCTCCAACTTCATAGGCGGCTTGCCCGAGAACCTGTGTCGGCGGCATGGGTCCCTTCCCTATGAGATAGTCGGCCTGCTGGACAACCCAGTCCCCGGTCAGTTCCTGGAGGGTGGTCCCGAGGGCGATCTGCACTTGCCCATCCGTCACGTCCAAGATGTCTGTCAGGATCCCATCAACCGTCATCAGCACCTGCGGCTCGAAGCGAAGCGGTATGAAACTATTTGGCGGCTTCTGAACGCCCGTGACTTCGAGTAGTGGCGTCATCTCATCCAGGGCGAGGTAGAGGCTGCGGAAGCCTGCTACTCTGCCTCTGGGTGTAAGGCGTATCTGCTTGGGAGTGAAGCGGGCCCCCTTGCTTGGCGCCTCCCGGCCAGAGCGGCTGGACCGGACTCCCGACCGCAAGGCCTGGCGGGGACTTGAGAAGGTGATCAAATGCTATCGTTCGATACCAGGGCCCGTGGATCGGAATACGAGGCAAGGTCGGGAGAACCCGACGCAAATGGTGGGCGGACAGCACGGGTTCAGGAGGGAATCCCCGCCAGGGCGTTCTCAAGAAGGGTGACAAGGGCGCCAGCCCGGCCGCTCAGGATCACATCCATAGGCGTTCGCCCCCCAAGGTCCGGATGCGGGTTGTTCAACCATGCCCGTGCATCGGCCGGGCTCCCCGTGATTCTTGACACCAGTTCGATGCTCCGCTTGATGGGACGCAGACCCTTCTGGATGCCCGGCGCGGCCGGTGTCTTGTGTACGGTCGGGTAGTTTGCGTCGAGGGCCGCGGCGAGCTTCGCGAGCGAAATCCCCAAAAACTCCGCTACTCTCTTGGCGTCGATCCTCCCAGTCTTGGGGTCATGTAGCTCACGGCGGGGCACCTGAAGTGGCGCCCCATGGGTCCGGCTTGCTGCCAGAGCTCGTCGCACTCTTACTAGCAACTCCGCCCCGTCCACGGGCTTCGCGATGTAGTCCATCGCGCCGCGCTCGAGGGCCTTGATGGCCGTGGGGACGTCGTCCTTGGCCGCCATCACGACGATGCGGACGTCCTAACCGCGATCGCGGAGCTTCTCCATGACCTGTATTCCGTCCAGCTCAGGCAAGCCGATGTCGAGCAGCACCAAGTCTGGCCGGGCGGTTTCCAGCTTCTCCAGCAGTGCCGGGCCGTCAGCGACCGACTCCACGTTGAGATTCCCTCGCACCAGCACTTTCTGAAGCCGCTTGCGCGTTGCTGCCTCGTTCTCCGCAATCATCACTGTAGACATGATCTCAACCCAATCTCTACCAGAAGTATACCTCAAGCTGCCGCTGGACGAAAGGGGTGTCAGGACTTGCAGGGACGACGAGGCACCTTTCGACGGCGCGCCCGTTCAGATCGCACCACACGAGGCGGGGTGGCCATAGGCCGCTCTGGCCTTGGAGTTTCTATATTTGACCGCTTGGCTGCCCCGACCAGCAGGAATGCCTGTCTTACCGGCCCCGCCCGAGCCCACGATCCACAACCCACAACCCGGGCTAGGGTGGCCGCAGGCCGCCCCGGCCTTGTACAATACGGGCATGAGACAGACCTTCAGGGAACAATTCGGACTCCTGTTGACGTGCCTGCTGCTGGCGGCTGGGATCGCGGCGGCCCAGACCGTAGGCGCCAGCTTGCAAGGGACGATTACCGATCCATCCGGAGCCGTGGTGCCGAAAGCCCAGCTGGAGGTGCGAAGCCTGGGAACCGGCGCCGCGTGGATGCTGGCCTCCGATGCTGCCGGGCGCTACCGGGCGCCGGTGCTTCCGCCGACCGAGTACGAGCTGCGCGTCTCGGCGGCCGGCTTCCAAACCATAGTCCGGAAGGGCATCCACCTGGCCGTCGGACAGGAGGCGGTGCTCGACGTCCAACTGGAACTGGGGGCCACCACCGCCGAGGTCAACGTGGTCGCCGACGCCACCCAGATCAACCTGGTGTCGGGGGCCCTGAGCGGCCTGACCGACCACAAGCAGATCCGCGACCTGCCCCTGAACGGACGCAGCTTCCAGCAGCTGGCCCTGCTGCACCCCGGCGTCACGGCGGCCCTGGCGGCGGGCAGCGACGTGGTCGGCGGCCGCGGCCCCAAGATCTCCATCAACGGCGCCCGGCCGGAGCAGAACAACTTCCTGCTCGACGGCACCGACATCAACAACGTCTACAACAAGACGCCCGGCTCGGTGGCCGGCGTGCTGTTGGGCGTGGATGCGGTGCTGGAGTTCCAGGTGCTCACGAACGCCTATTCAGCGGAGTTCGGCCGCTCCTCGGGGGGCGTCATCAATGCCGTAACCCGCTCCGGGTCGAACCAACTGCACGGGTCGCTGTTCGAGTTCCTGCGCAACTCCAAGCTGGACGCCAAGAACTTCTTCGATCCCGCCAGCCACCCGATCCCCGCGTTCAAGCGCAACCAGTTCGGGGCTACGGCCGGCGGGCCCCTTCGGCGCGACAAGACCTTCTTCTTCGGGGCCTATGAATCGCTGATCGAGCGGCTGGGAATCACGGGCGTAACCGCGGTGCCCGACGCCAACGCCCGGCGCGGCCTCCTGCCGGCCGGGACGGTAACGCTGCACCCGGCGATTCCGGGGTTCCTGGAGGCCCTGTTTCCACTGCCCAACGGCCGGCCGCTGGGCGGCGGAGCGGCCGAGTATCTGTTCTCGCAGTCGCAGCCCACCAACGAGTACTTCCTGCAAGGGCGCGTCGACCACCGCTTTTCGGCTGGCGACAGCCTGTTCGGCCGCTACACCATCTCCAACGGCGACGTCAACCGCCAGCCCATCAACAAGCCGCCCATTGCCTATACCCAGGAGCGCTCGCGCAACCAGTACCTGACGGTGGAGCACCAGCACGTTTTTTCGCCGTCGCTGCTCCACAACCTGCGTCTGGGGTTCAACCGCTCCACCCAGGAAGCCGACAACGTGCGGACCATCCAGATCCCGCCGCAGCTTTCCTGGGTGCCGGGGGAGGCCTTCGGCTACCTCACGATCATGGGCGTGGTGACCGAGATGGCGGGGGACTTCCGCCTGCCGCGCTTCGACCGCCTGAACAACTACCAGTGGGGCGACACGCTCTTCTGGACGAAGGGCCGCCACGGGGTGCGCTTCGGCATGATGGGCCAGCGGATCCAGTTCAACCAGAACACCGTGAGCCAGCGCGGCGGCATCGTGACCTTCACCAGCCTCGAGAATTTCCTGCGCGGCGTCGCCCAGAACGTCGACATCGCGCTGCCGGGCCTGGTCGACCCCATTCGCGGCTACCGGCAGTCGCTGTGGGGATTCTTCGCCCAGGACGACATCCGGTGGCGGCCCAACCTGACCGTCAACCTGGGACTGCGGTACGAGTTCGTCACGGTTCCGACGGAGGTCAACGGTAAGATCTCCAATCTCCGCAACGTCACCGACAGCCGGCTGACGGTCGGGGATCCGTGGCACTCCAACCCCTCGCTGCGGAACTTCGCCCCGCGCGCCGGCCTGGCCTGGGATCCTTTCGGCAACCGCAAGACCTCGGTGCGGGCCGGATTCGGCATCTTCCACGACCAGATCTTGCCAAAGTATTACTTTTTCTCGGGCAGCCTGAACCCGCCGTTCACCACCCGGACCTCCATCCCCAATCCGCCCTTCCCCAACGTGGCTGCCAACTTCAACCCCAACACTCCGATTCGCGCCCAGCTCCAGACCGTGAACTTCGAGTTGCAGACGCCCCATATTATTCAATTCAACGTCAACATTCAGCGGACCCTGCCCGGCAACTGGGACCTGACGGCCGGCTACTCGGGATCGCGCGGCATCCACCTGATCCGGCTGGGGGACGCCAACCTGGCGCCGGAAACCATCGTCAACGGGCGCAAGGTCTACCAGCCCCAGTTGGGCCGCCGCAACGCCAACTTCACCGGCATCTGGCAGCGAATGACCGACGCCCAGTCGTTCTACAATTCCTTGCAGGTGAGCGCCGTGAAACGGTTCTCCCGTGGATTTCGTGCCCAGGCCTCCTACACCTTCGCGCGCTCGGTGGATGACTCCAGCGGCATCAACTCCCAGGACTTCGACAACTCCGTGCAATACGGGATGGACTGGTACGACCGCAAGCTCGACCGTGGGCTGTCATCGTTCTTCGCTCAGCACAACCTGACCTTCAACTGGACCTGGGACCTGCCGCTGGCGCGATCGAGCAACGGCGCCGCCGGCTTCCTGCTGAAGGGCTGGCAGCTGAACAATATCACGACCATCCAGTCGGGGCCCCCCTTCACGGTGCGGCTGGGTTTCAACCGCTCGGGCAACCTGAACACCACCGGTTTCTCGATGCACGAAAGGCCCAACATGAAGGCGGGCTTCTCGAATAATCCGGTGTTGGGCGGGCCGGACCGCTACTGGGACCTCCAGGCCTTCGAGCTGCAGCCGGTCAACGAGCGGGGCAACCTGGGTCGCAACACCGTGATCGGCCCTGGCCTGGTGGGCTTCGACCTTTCGCTGGTGAAAGGTTTTGCGCTGGGCGAGGGGCGGAACCTGCAGTTCCGAGCCGAGGCTTTCAACTTCCCCAACCGCCCCAACTTCGCCGTCCCCTCGGGCCGTATCGCCTTCACCAACGCCCAAGGCGCGGCCGCGCCCAACTGGGGCCGCATCACCTCGACGGTCACCACCTCGCGGCAGGTGCAGCTGGGGTTGAAGCTGGTGTTCTAGCAGCTAGGGTGGCGCACGCTTCAGCGTGCCGGCGTGGGCTTCAGCCCACGCTGCTTGGTCTTACCGGCGCCCTTCGGCGAGCTGAAGCTCGCCGCTGCACGCTGAAAGCGTGCGCCACGACCGCCGGCGTTGAGCGATTCTTTCACAGCTCCTTCAGCGTGCCGGCGTGGGCTTCAGCCTGGCTTCAGCCCACGCCAATCGCCTGTGTTACCGCCGAACCGCCAGGAATCCCCCGCGCGGCGTGGAGGCGCTGCCAATCCACAGCGTCACCGGCAGATCGCCGGCGGGCGTCTGGGCCGGAATCCGGATGTTGAGCTGGTAGACGCCGGCCAGACCGGGCGTGACTCCGGCGTAAAGCATATCCTCCTCGGCCAAAGAGACCGCGCCCAGCGTCACTCGAGGCCGTTCGACGACAGCCGCAGCGCGGTCGGGCAGTTCTCCTGCGCCGAACGCCGGGCTGGTGGCTCCGAAGCCGGTACCAAACAGGCTGATGACGTCGCCGGGCCTGGCGGGACGGAAGCCTACGCCGGGAACCAGGTCGGGCCGGCCGGCGAAATCGCCCCTCGAGGCGTGGACCGCGGCGATGGGGTTGCCCCCCTCGGGATTCCTCAAGAAGTAGAAGAACTCCGGGGCCGCCGCGGCGATCGCAACCCGCGCCACGTTGCTCTTGAACTCATCTCGCTGGCCACAGTTGAGGATCACCTGCACGGGGACTTCGGCCGCCGGCGCCAGCAAGGGAACCTGGAAGTTCAGCTGGCCGGAGAAGACATGCAGCAGCGGAGCCAGGCGCGGACCTACCTGGAGGCACACCCCGCCGAGGTTGGTTGGCAGGCGGCCGTCGACCAGGTCGAGCTGTGAGACCAGACGCTGGGCCCCCGGCGGGAAGAAATGCTCGCCGAAAAGGGTAGCGAGACCGTTGGGGGCCAACTGTCGAACAGGCGGTGAGCTCAGGCCGGCCCCCACGATGCCGCCAGCGGTTATCCGCGGGCTCTCGTCGGGCCCCAGCCCTGGCGGCGCGCCGGTGGTAATGGAGAATCGAACGGGGGACAAGTTGCCGGCCGAGGCCGTCACCGAGACGAAGCCGGCCACGGCGCCCAGGGTGACTTCCACACCGGCCGAGCCGTCCTCCCCCGTGATCGCAGAGGTGGTGCTGAGAACGGCGGCCCCGGCTGTGACCGTGAAGCTGACGGTGACTCCTGGGACACCCAAGCCTCGCGGTCCGACGGCGCGGGCCACCAGCGGCAGTGGCAGCCGCGTCCCCGGAGCGCCGGTCTGGCCGTTGCCGCCGGCGATCTCCAGGCGCTCGGCGACCAGCGGCAGGAGCCGCCGGACGCGGTGGTTCATTTGGTCAGCCAGCACCAGGTCAGCGCCCGCCAGAGCCACCGCCCCGCCGGCCACCGAGAAATTGAGTTCGGCAACCCGGGCCGGACCGCCATCGCCACTGAACCCAGCGCGGCCGCTGCCGGCGACGGTTCGGATCACCCCGCCTGCTGTGACCACTCGCAAGCGGCGGTTGTCGGCATCGGCGATGTAGATCTCTCCGGCTGGGCCGATGGCCAGCCCGCGGGGGGAACTTAGTTGCGCCGCGGCCGCCGGGCCGCCATCACCGCTGAAGCCGGGGACGCCCGTCCCTGCCACAGTGCGGATCACCCCCCCGGGCGAGACTTGCCGCACGCGGTGGTTCCCGGAATCGCTGATGTAGAGGTTCCCCCCTGCGTCCACCGCCAGGCCGTAGGGCTGGTTCAACTGCGCCGATACGGCCAACTGGCCGTCCCCGCCGTAGCCGGCTTCTCCGGTTCCCGCCACCCAGCGGAGGCCCCCGGAGACCGGCAGGACCCGAACCTGATGGTTGAAGGTATCGGCAATGTAGAGATGGCCGGCGCTGTCGATGGCCAGGGCCCGGGGATTGTTGAGGGGCTCGACGTCGCCGGCCACAGTACGGATGATTCCGGCAGGCGTCACCAGGCGGATCCGGCTGTTGCCGCTGTCGGCGATGTAGAGGTTGCCGGCGGCATCGAGCGCCACCGCCGCCGGCGAGGAGAGCTGGGCTCCGACGGCGGGTCCCCCGTCGCCGCTGAAGCCGCGGGTGCCGGTCCCAGCTACGGTGGTGATCAGCCCCGCGGCCGAGACCTTCCGAACCCGGTGGTTGTCGGTATCGGCCGTGTAGACGTCCCCGTTGGCGGTGGCCACCCCGCGCGGGCCGAACAGCAACGCCGACGAAGCCGCGGCGCCCTCGCCTCGGAAGTGACTCGAGCCGGCCCAAGTGACGATCAGGCCACCGGTCGCGATCCGGCGCACGCGGTGGTTGCCGGCGTCGGCGACGTGGAGGTTGCCGGCGGGGTCAAAGGCCAGCGCCGTAGGGGTGTCGAGCCGGGCTTCGGAGACCGGGCCTCCGTCGCCCGAGAAGCCGAAGGTTCCGCTGCCGGTCACGGTGCTGATCAGCCCGCCTGCCACCTTTCGGATCCTATGGTTATCGCTGTCGGCAACGTAGAGACTCCCCAGGACGTCAATGGCCACCGCCACCGGGCTGATGAGGCGGGCCGCGGCGGCGGGTCCGCCATCGCCGCTGTATCCCGCGATCCCGGCGCCTGCCACGGTGGTGATCACGCCATCGACGGCCGAGACGCGGCGGACCCGCCGGTTCAACCGGTCGGCGATATACACGTTGCCGGCCGGATCCAGGGCCACCCCATACGGCGAGTTCAGCCGGGCTGCCACCCCCGGCACGCCGTCCCCGCTGTATCCGCCTACCCCGGCCCCAGCCAGGGTAAGGATCACGCCTTCGGGCGTCACTCTTCGCAGACGATGGTTCCCGGAATCGGCGATGTAGAGGCTGCCGGCGCCGTCCAACGCCAGCCCGCGAGGGGTGTTGAGCGATGCCTCGGTGGCTGGCCCGCCGTCGCCGCCGTAGCCGGCCGTGCCGTTGCCGGCCACCGTGACGATGACCCCCTCCGGGTTCACCTTCCGAACGCGGTGGTTGCTGGTGTCGGCAATGTAGAGGCTGCCGGCAGCGTCGATGGCCAGTCCGGTGGGCCCGTTAAGGCGGGCGGCGACCCCCGGTCCGGTGTCGCCGCTGAAGCCGGCCAGGCCGGTCCCGGCCCAGGTCTGGATGTCGCCCGAGGGCGAGACGCGGCGGACGCGCTGATGGTTGGTATCGGCAATGTATAGATACCCGGCCGGGCCGGCGGCCAGGCCGTTGGGAGCGAACAGCAGGGCGGTCGCGCCCGGCCCGCCGTCGCCCAGCGGATACATTCCGGCTATGGTTTCGATGAGGTAGGAGGCAGGACCCGTTTGGCTCCGTGCCGCGGCGGATGCCATCACAGCTGTGATGACCGCCAGCCTCAGAGCTTGCCTCATGGGGCCTCCCTGGGGTTGGCGCAAATTCGACTGTCCCGGCGATTATAGCACGGCCTGGAGCGCCGCCTGCAATTGTGTGCTTAACCGTTTTGGGGGAAGCGGTCGTGGCGCACGCTTTCAGCGTGCCGCGGCGAGCTTCAGCTCGCCGAAGGGTGCGGGTGAAACCACGCAGCGTGGGCTGAAGCCCACGCCGGCACGCTGAAGCGTGCGCCACGTCGCCTCACATCCCAGCAAACTCCCCAAAACGGTTAAGCACACCCTGCAATTGGTCCCGGTCCAGGGAAGTGTTGACGAAGACCTCCTGCCGCGCCCCGGACGCGAACGCCAGCAGTTTCCAGCCGGTGGGCGTGGGGGTGGTGACGCGCACCCGAAGCTTGCCGCGGGCATCGCGCACCGGCCGGATCACGCCGGGGATCACGGACCGGATCTCGGGGCGTTGCTTCAGGAGGGCTTCGAGCGCCGGTCGAAGGCCGTCGATGATGCTGTGCTCGACCTTGAGTTTGCCTTGGGCCGTCCGGAGTCTCATCAGTGCCAGTGGCGATGCTACCATGTTGTGTGAGCCGCAGCGCGCACCCTACCGTCGTTATCGTGGGCCGGCCCAACGTCGGCAAATCCTCCTTGTTCAACCGCATCACGGGCGGGCGTCGCGCCATCGTGGGCCGCGAGCCGGGCATCACCCGCGACCGGATTCACCTTTCGGCCCAGTGGCAGGGCCGGCCCTTCGAGCTCATCGACACCGGCGGCATCCTGATCGGAGAAGAGGCCGAGATCCCGGCCCAGATCCTGAAGCAGGCCCGGGTGGCTATCGAGCAGGCCTGGCGCCTCATTTTCGTGGTTGACGGACGCAGCGAGATCGCCGGCCCCGACCAGGAGCTGGCCCGGCTGCTGCTGAAAACCGGCAAGCCCGTCACCCTGGCGGTCAACAAGATCGACGTCGAGGCGCGCCGGGACCTGTTGGCGGATTTCTATTCTCTTGGTATCGGACAGGTGATGCCGGTCTCGGCGGAGCACGCCGTGGGGGTCGCCGAGCTGCTCGACCACGTTACGGAGGGGTTTCCGGAGGCCTCGGAGCAGACCAGCGAGCCCCCCCCCATCCAGGTCGCGATCATAGGCAAGCCCAACGCCGGCAAGTCGACGCTGCTCAACCGCCTGGCGGGCGTCGAGCGAGCCATCGTCTCCCAGGTCCCCGGCACCACCCGCGACGCCGTTGACGCCCTGGTCACCCGCAGCGGCATTGGCTACAACTTCGTCGAC
>Ga0247727_10002051_pt1 | contig 46625 bp, 83 predicted proteins | sample WisWelCaveWW1625_FD_202498 | JGI IMG/M metagenome (GOLD analysis project Ga0247727, IMG submission 202498) | Biofilm microbial communities from Wishing Well Cave, Virginia, United States - WW16-25 | ecosystem: Environmental > Aquatic > Deep subsurface > Groundwater > Cave microbial mat | place...
CTTGAGGAGTGCGCTCTGGATCGGAGTTGGGGGTGAGAGAGAAAAGAAATTCTTCTTGGGAGAGAGGGGGGATTCTACGCTGATTTTCGGGCGTGTCAAGAAGTATTTTTACCACAGTGATTTCTCTGTAAAATCGCGGCGTCGCGTCTGTATCAAAAATGCACTTGTTGAGTGGAGTGGTCAAGAAGTATGGTTGCAAAAAGGAGACACCTTTTCGCTTGACAGGTGATTTTCGGAGGCGTATACGGGGGGTATGATGTCTTTTCGGCGTGGGCGGAAAGGGTCGCGGTTTGAGCGGAAGCCGGTTCCAGCCGGGCCGATCGAGGCCCGTGCCGGGGTGCATGAGTGGGTGTGGTCGAACGAGTGCGGGTTGGTGTGCGCCTGGTGCGGGGAGCCGGAGGCGATGGCGCTGTCGAAAGGCTGTCCGGCCGTGGCGATTCGGGACCGGGATCAACAGGTCTTTATCACCCGGTTATTGGAGCCTGAGCCGGAGCATTCCATTGTGGATGGTGTAGGGGTGGTGGACCTGGAGGGGGAGGCGGTGGAGTAGATGGGCCGGCCGATTACGAAACCGGATCGGGCGACGCCGGCGCAACGGGCGAAATGCAACGCCCTCGCCAAGGCCCGGTACGAAGTGTTCTCGGTCAAGAAGGCCAAGTCCGTCGCCAAAGAAAAGCTGGATTTAGCGGATAAGATCGAGCGCGGGGTCAAGGACTGTATTGACAAGATTCTGAGCGTCAAGGGCGGGATCAAGGGCTATCAGATCAAGGAACTGGTGGCGGTGGCGCGGGTTCTCCGGCGCGATGCGGAGGAGGTCTTGCTGAAGCCCAAAGGCGAGAGGATCCCGGACGATCTGGCGGACGCCGCGCGCAAGGCCGGGGTGCTGACCGGCCCATTTGGAGGCGCCAGTGGATCCAAACAGTCCCAATCCGCCTGAGATAGATATGTGCCAGGTCAACGTCCCGCTGCCCGAGGGCCAGACCGTCGTCAATTACGCCGTCGTGCTGCTCACCGATCAAGGTTTGATCCTCGTTCATGCCCCCAAAGATGAAACCGGCAACATCGATGGTCTCAATGCGGTGGATCTGCTCATCCAAGGTGCCGCCACCGTGACCAGTCAGATCAAGGTCAAGAAACAGAAAGAGAAGCAACGCATTGCAGTCGTGCCGGCCAACGGCCTTCCGAGGCTCGTCCATTGACGACCCGCACCGCTGAAGCCAAAGACCAAAAAGATGCTGCCTCCGGCTACGCCGGGCTGACCGGCGCAACGCTGGTGCCGGCCGCGGAATTGGGGACCGGCACGCCGGATGCCACGAAAGTCCTGCTCGGCAATCAAGTCTGGACGCTCCTCACGTCCATCGTTGCGGTCCTCACGGGTGGCAAGATCACCAAAGGACAGATCCTCAAGGAATACGAAGCAGACTTCACGACGTCGGCTCGAGCGCGCACCTTCACGGTCAGCGATAGCGATGCGGCCGCAGGGGACAAGATCGTGGCGTTTCATTCCGGCAACGCGGCGACCGGCCGGGATGCCAGCGAGAACGAGATGGACGCGCTGATCGTCCGCGCCGTCTGTTTGGTCAACGGCACGATCACGTTTTACGTGGATTCGCTGTTCGGCCCCGTTTTTGGGAAATACCGACTGCATTATTTCCTCGGGTAAGGAGATCACGGCATGGCACAAATTCTCGGTTTTGACGGCGCCACATTATTGAAAGTAGATAGCGGGTCAGGCGCAGGGCGGATCACGCATTACCGCTCCGATGGGATCGAATCGAATCTCTCGATGGACGGCGGATATTTCTTGGGCTTCGAGATCCGGCAGACCGGCACCGGCGCCGCACCCTTGACCGTCTGGGCGATGCGAAACGGCGGGACCAAAGTGGTCTATATTCGCCGGATCCGCGGTTACATGATCTTCGACGGCACGGCCGGGGCTGCGACGAAACGGCAGTACCAGTTTGCCAGATTCTCCACGGCGACGCCGACCGGAGGCACGTCCATTCTGGCGAATATCGTCAAGCGCAGGTCAGGAGATGCTTCCACGACGATCACGGATGTGCGCTTCGTGGACACCGGCCTAACGGTTGGTGGCGTGGTATTCGAGGCCGCGTTCCAGCAACTCGCCATTCCGATCTCCGTGACCAGCATGATTATCCCGTTCGATTTCCAATATAAGCAGGCCAACGATCCCCGCGGAGAATTTCAGTTGGCGATCAACGAGGGGGTGTGCATCCGGACCTTGACGGATGCCGCGACGGTGGGCCAGGGGATCTACGGGACGATTGAATGGGACGAGAAAACCTAACGACCTGTCCGCGCTGTGGCGGGTGTTGTGCGGTGGATTTTCAGATGGTGCATGATTTGGAAGAGCGTGATTTGCCGGTCGTGTTTCATGGGGTCGTGCCGACCTATTGCCTCAACTGCGGCTGGAGGAGTCAATGTTCCCATGTACCGCCTGCGGCGCTTGTTGCCGCATGACGATAAATGTACGAAACGGCTGAGTCGGTCGCGGAGCGCACGCTTCGCAGCTACAATGGCCGGCTCGAAGAATTGATCCTGGACACCGGATGGTTTCTCACACGCGACGAACACCGAGGCGACGAGATTCATCCCCTGCCGGCCGATCTGCCAGGCCTGCGGGCGTTGCTCCAGCTCTATCAGACCGAGCGGATGATCGTCTTGACGAAAGGCCGGCAGTTGAAAGTGTCGTGGGGAACGATGGCCTATCTTTTGGCGCAGGGCCTCATGCACGAACACGAACTGGAGATCGTGCAGACCAAGCGCGAGGAAGATGTGGAGAACCTACTGGAGCGGGCGCGCTTCATGTACGATCACTTCCCGACATGGCTCCAGGCGATCCGGCCGCGGATCTCCGGCACGCGGGAGCATCGGCTGAAGATCGAGTTTGCGGACCGCGATACGAAGATGTGGGGGATCCCGCAGGGCGCGGACGTCATTCGCTCCAATACGGTCACGCGGTATTTCAGCGACGAAACGGATTTCCAGCCGGACGCCAAAGCCTCCCTGCGCGCCGCCGCGCCGTCGTTGGGCGATACGGGGCAGGCGATATTTGTCAGTACGCCCGAGCTAGGTGGCCTGGTCGGGCAATTAATCAAGGGTGAATGGTGATTCCAGAGTATTGCGAGTGGTGCAGAGAAAAACGAATGTTGGCGAAATTCCAAGATCGAAATTTGCATGTGTGTCACCCTTGCCGTCGTGCTTGGATGAAGGGCTACGAGGAAGGGGCCGCACAAGCAGTCATGGGAGATTTATGCCAGGCGACGAAAAAGAGCTGACCTGCAAGGAGCAGTCGGAGCGCGATAAGTTTATCCGCAAGCAGCTCGAGCAGAATAAGAAGATTTTTAAGGTGGGTGGGTTTGTCGAGATCGAGGGCGCCTTGTTCATCGTCCACAAGATCACGAAGAAGGGCGAGATCCATCTACGCCGGTACACCGGCAAGATTGCGGTGTTGAGAGCCGATGCCACAGGTACGATGGTCAACGCGGTGAAAGCCTAATGGCGAAGATGGACTACCCCATATCGGTGACGCAAAAGCTCTGCATGCGATGTGGGGAGACAAAGCCGGCCTATCAATTCTGCCGCAATCGGCAGTCTAAAAGCGGCCTCCAGACCTATTGCAAGACGTGTCAGTTTGCCGAGCGCAACCCCAAACCGCCCCTGCCGACGATCCCCGCATCGAGCGTTCCGGCACTTGATTCGCTCGAGCAGTATCCGATGAGCGAAGTGCCGCCAGGCATCTTGAACGGCGTCAAGGTGCCGCGCCAAGTGCATTCGCCGTGCGCCGGCATGTGGACGTGGCGGAACAAGAAGAATTGGTGCGTGATCGCGCTACACCATTCTTCGGAGCCGGCAAAGATGGCCGGCACGCCAGCTGGCGACGCTTGGATCAAGCAAGAGAAGGCGAAGTGTTCCGAGCGCGATTGGTTGCGTGAGCATCAGTTGGACTTTACCATCCGGACTGGCGACCCGTTTTTCAGTAAGTTCAACCGGGCCGTCCATGTGCAGCCGTGCGAGTACGATCCGGACAAGCCACTGATTAGGGGATGGGACTTCGGACGTGCGCGGCCGGCCTGTGTGTGGGCGCAACTCTCCGACAAGAATCAACTCCGTATCCTCTCGTCGTATCTCGGCAAGGCAATCAATATCTTCGATTTCGCGCCGGTCATTGTCGCTATGACGAATGCCAAATACCCAGGCGCGAAGCTCACGGACTACGGGGATCCGTCCGGCGCGCAGGAAACCGACAAGGGCGCGACGACCGCGATCCTCCTTCATCAATTCAAGATCAAACTGCACTTCCGGTTCTCCTACGTTGAGGAAGGCTTGAAGCTCATGGAGCAACGGCTTCTCATGGATTCCTCCACCGGAGAGCCGGGCCTGATTATCAACTCGCAGGACAATCAGGATCTCATTGACGGCTTCGCGGGGGGCTATGTGCTGGATACCGGCGCGTCTGGCAAGGACAACGAGGGCCGAATGAAAAACTCTCCGAAGAAGGACGGCTTCTACGAGCATCTGATGGATGCCGCTCGCTACTTGCATATCGGGCTGTATTCGCTCATGCCGGCCGGATCCGAGGACGATGAGCCATGGAAGGGTATTGGGCTGTGGCGTAGCAACGACCAGCACGCGGCGCATAAGCGCGATCGGGATAACGTTGGAGAATTTTGTACATGAGAGAGCCGGCCTTCATCGCATTCATCTGGATCCTGAATCTCGGTCTGGCGATGGCTCTGTTCCTGTTCTGGAACGCAAACCGGGCCGCGGAGTTCATGTGGAGGTTCCATTGAAATTCTGGCCGTTCAAGTGCGCCTCTTGTGCCGAGAAGGAACGGCTGATCGAAACGCTGGCGCAGGATGTCCTGCACGCCAGGACAGAGGTAGAGGGAGCGCGTGTCCGGGAACAGTCGGCCGTCAATGCACTCCTCCAGTGGCAACTAAAGCCACAGATCCATACTCCCTCGAAGATGATGCGGACGGAAGCCGAACAAGCCCATAAGCAAGCCTTCGGGTTTTTCAAGGACGAGCTGGATGATGGTAAAGGCAACATTCTGGAGGCCGACCAGTTTCCGGAAGGTGAGCCGGTACGGACGATAAATTGACAATACAGGCATCTGTTGATACAAGTGCGCTAAAGGAGCGGTTAGCTCCACTGGTCGAAAAGTATCCGCGGTATTTTATGTTGGTGGCGAATTTCCTTGGGCGAGATCGCGCATGGGGCTATATCCAACTCAATCGTGGAGGTAAAGACGAAGTAGAGTGGGCTGAACACTATACGCACAGATAAGAGCAGGCCAAACCGGATAACGACAGGCTTGTTGGGGAGCGATCTCCCTGGCAAGCCTTTTGTATTTTATGGGCGAAACAGACAAATCAGACAAGGGCATTATCCAGATGGCGGACGATCATCACGATCGGACCCGCTATATGCGCTACGGCTTCGAGCGCGACTGGTACGCCAACCTCCTCTACCGGCAAGGGCATCAGTGGATCGTGTGGGATGGGATTGCGCGTCGGTTCCGCCAGAAGCAACTTAAATCCTGGGTGCCGACACCCGTTACCAATAAATTCGCCTCATCGCTCGATGCGCTGGTATCGCTGGTTCTCCGGGTGCAGCCGGAGATGATGTGGAAGCCGACCGATCCCAACGACGAGGAACAAAAGTCGCTAGCTGAAACCTACACGAAAGCAACGGAGCTGGCGAAAGAGCGCACGCTGTTCCGGTTCTGGCGCCATGAGGCCGCTCAGTGGATGGTCTACACCGGCAACGCCTTCCCGGTCACGTTCTACGATCCGAAAGGCGGATCAGACATGAGCGTGCCGTACCTCAAGTGTGACGTCTGCAATTACGAGGAGATGCCGACCGCGTTTGAGCAGGGCTGTCCTCAGTGTGAAGGGACCAATACCAGCTATGTGCTTGAGAACGGGATCCCGAAAGAGGAGAAGTTCAAGGGCGGCGAGCTGATTACGGAAGTCGGCACGCCGTTCGAGATGTTCTTCGATTTCACCGTGACGCGCTGGCAGTTTCTCCAGGAGATCCAACGGATCAAACATCGGCCGGTAGACTACTTCAAACGGTACGGACCTCGCGGGAAGAAAGTGCAGGCCGGCAGTCCATCCACCATCTCTGAGTTTTATGCCGGTACGCTGGCATATCTCTCGGGATCTCCAGGCATCGTATCCGGCGCAGCCTCGGCCGGGAAGAATCCCACGGCACCGGAGCATCTATACCTCCGCAAGCCCGACGACGATTTCCCCAACGGCCTCTACCTGATTTATTCCGGCGACACCATCCTCGAGAAAAGCGATCTGCCGTGCAAGGACGTCTACGGCAACTACATTCTGCCAGTCAACCATCTCTGCTTTGATCCTATCCCTGGTTGTGCGCTCGGGAAAACGGTCGGCAACGATCTGCGTCCGAAGCAAAAGCAGCGGAACGAGCTGGAGTCGCTGATCCAGTTGATTACGATGCGCTGTGCGAATCCGGTGTGGATTGTCCCCTACGGCACCGACGTCGAGGGATTCAGCGGAGAGCCTGGCGCCGTACTGAAGTCCATCCAGATCACGCCGAACGCCTCCGGGGAGCCGCGCCGGTTGGCAGGAGAGAACATTCCCTCCTCGCTCATCGAGTGGATGAAAAACATTGACGCCGACTTCGAGGAGATCACGTCCATCTACGACGTGCTGAAAGGGCAGACGCCTCCTGGGGTGACGGCCGGCTATGCGATCCAGCTCTTGACCGAGCGCGGACAGTCGCGGTGGGGTCCGTTGTTCCAGCGATGGGAGAACGGCCACACCGATTGGGGCATGGTCGTCACGTCGTATATCAAAAACTATATGCCGGCTGAACAGCTCCGGCTGATGCTCGGAGAGCATGGCGAATGGGATCTCGAGAAGTTTAAGAGCGATGATCCGATTCGCATGACCCTGACGGTCGAGGCAGGGTCCACGAAGCCGCAGTCCGCGCTGGCCGAACAAGCCCTGATTGATAGCGCGATCGAGAAGGGGCTGATAGATCCCACGGATCCGGCGAACAAGTCGCAGCTCTTACGTTCGATGGGTCTGAGCCGCTTCGACAATCAATCCGATTGGGACATGAAGGACGCCGCTCGAGAGGAAGAAGCCTTCCTACAGATCGCCGCGCAAGTGGATCTGTCGGCCGTCTATCAGAAGATGGCGTTTGCCGAGGAATCGGGTGACATTGAAGGGATCCAAACGTTGATCGCGGAAGTGAAGAAAACCGAGGAAGTGGCGATTCGCTTCCGTCCTCAGATTGACAACAACCTCATCCATCTCTGGAGCCACAAGCGGTTCGCCAAGACCGACAAGTTTCTCCAGATGCCGGCCGAGTGGCAAGCCGTCTGGATGCAACACGTCGAGGCCACGGCGCAGCGGATCATGCAGGAATCCATGATGGCCGCAGGGATGGGGCAGGAACCGGGCCAGCCGGAGCCGGCCGGTCCTCCGAAACAGAACGCCGGTCCGCCGAAGCCGGCACAACCCGGTCAGCCGTCGAATGTGGCCGCGTCCCCGCAAGGTGGACACGCGCCGAGTCCGTTGGCGATGCAACCCGCGATTCCCTGATGCACGAACAATCGCGGACACATAGAAATCCTTACGGGTCGTGGGTCAATTCTCCTGGCAACTCACCGCGATCACGGTTGCGTCCAAAATTTGCCTTCGAGAGAGATTTTTATGAAACGCCAGAAGGTGCTGGCAACGCGGCCGCGCTTCGCTCCACGTTGATCGAGGAACCGCATGATCGTCCGATGCCGGCCGTTCCTGAGTTTCGGCAGAATCCGTACGGTCCGGTCGAGGACTATCTTCGCACGGCCGCGCCGATGAATGAGCAAGAGAGCATGGGTGACTTCGATCCAGCACTATTAAATAACCCGATTGTACGAATGTTGCTTCTGCGGTCGCGTCAACAGAGGGTGAAGTGATGCCATATTCCTCAATGGCACAATCGAGGCTCATGCACGCGAAGCATCCTAAAATAGCCGCAAAATGGGATCGAGAGTATCCGGATCAAAAGAATCTGCCCGAGCGAGTCGGGCCGATCGTCCGACGTCTACAAGGTGGACGTCGAGGGAGCCACGCCCCGGCCCATTAAAGAGGGGTGCAATCTGACGCCGGCAGTATCCGGTGTGTGTTGGGCGGATGCCCACAAGGAGGCCGTATGACGATGCCAGCCGATTTACCGCCAAGTGATCCGAACGCCCCGCCAGTCGGGGATCCGCCAGAACCTCCGGTTCTTGGCGAGGGTGGTGAACCTGGAGATCCGGATGGTCAGCCGCCTGACCAGCGGACAGTTCCGGTAGCCGAGCTGATTAAGCAGCGGACGAAGTACCGCGGGAGAGAGAACTGGCTGAAAAGCCAGATCGAGGAAAAGGATCGGCAGATTGCACGGCTGCAAGGCCCCAAGCCTCCAGCCAAGCAGCTGCCGACTGCTCCTCCTAGCGGGGATCCGACGACCGATGCCTATACCAAACAGCTCATGTCGCGGTTGGGTCTGGATAAAGTGTTCGATCGCATGGAAAAGCTCGAGGAGAAGCTGGCGACAGTCGGTGAGATGGAGCAGCAATTTCCTCAAGTGAAGCGTGCAACCGAACTAGCGATGAATAATTACTTCACCGCCGTCCAGAACTACGCCGCGTCACAGCATGACCCGAAAACCATGCCAATCAGCCTGGATGGGTTCTTGAACATGGTGGCCGGGGGCATGACGCCGGAAATAACCGAAGCCATATACGAGGGCAACAATCAGCCGTATATGGAATTGGTGGCCTCCTGCAAAAAGCAATTCAAGTCGGGTGCGCCGGCTCCTCCAGCGAGTCCGAACGCACGCGATGCGGCAAAAGTCAAAAACCTCCCGAATGTTCCCGGTCCTGGTGGCACCCCTCCGGGGTCGCCGCCAGAAAAGCCGTTGACCGGCCGGCCCTTACACCATCGCGCCGCGGAGCGTTTCATGCAATCCGTATCGCGTGGCAAGGGTGGTGGCACGTCCTGATCGGACAGCGGGAGCGTAGTAAAAAGAAAGGGACTGTAGCCTTATGGGTCTGTTGACAGACACTCAATCAACTGCGGTTGGTGCGTTTAACGAAGTCCTGAAGATTGACTACGAAAAGGGCATCGTGGACGCGCTCAACAACGAGCAGTTGGTTCTGAACACGATGAAGCGTGACAGCGAATCGTGGACAGGACAAAGCGTGCAGTTTCCCGTTCGGCTTGGCCGGAATGCGTCGGCCGCGGCCACGTCGGAAGGGTACAAGGTTCATGCTCCGGGAAAACAGACCTACAAGGATTGGGTCATTCCCGCGAAGTATAACCACGGTCGGATTCGTCTGACCGCGCAGGTTATGAAGGCGTCGGAGAAAAGCAAGGGCGCCTTCGAGCGTGCATTGGGATCGGAAATTGACGGACTGGTGGAAGATCTCGCCAACTACCGCGGCCGCGTGATTTTCGGCTTCGGCAAAGGCGTCCTCTGCCTCGTCAACGGCGATCCTGGCACCGGCACGACAGTCACCGTGGACGCGCCGCATGGCGTGGCGGGGGTCGACAACGGTTCGCGCTTTATCCAGGTGGGTATGTACGTGGCCTTCATTGATCCGGCCACCGGAGCAATCCGGGCGGGTGGAGCGCGGACAGTGGCAACGGTGCCTGCGGCCGGAACCACGTTCACGATCTCAGCCGCGGCCGATGCAGCCGTGGCGGACAACGATTTCATCGTTGCCGCGATGGAATCCGGCACCACAGACGTCAACGAAACGACGTACGGCGGTGGTGGGACCAATGGATCCAACTGCGCGGAGCAGATGGGCCTGTTGGGACTGGTGGACGGCACCACGTTCGTCAGCACGTTGCACGGCATTGACCGTTCGACGTCGCCTGGCACGTATCTGCAATCCACAATCATCACGTCAGTCGGCGCGTTGTCGGCCGATGTGATTCAGCGTGGCATTGACGCGGCCTATCAGAAGGGCCGTGGACGTGTGAAGGCGCTGGTGTGCGAACATTCCGTTCGCCGGGCCTATCAGATCATGCTGGAGAACGATCGGCGCTACATGGCCGCGTCGCTCCTCCGGCCGGATGGTGGCACGGTGGCCGCGAAGCAGAAGGAGTTGGACTTCGGGGGCATTCCGTTGATTGCGGACAAGGACTGTCCGTACGGAACGATGTTTGGCCTCGATACCGACACCTTCACGCGGTATATCCTGACGGAAGGGGAGTGGGCCGATGAGAGCGGGTCCGTCCTGCGGTTCGTAGACGGATACGATGCCTATGAGGGCATCTACCGCGTGTTCGATAACTTCGCGTGCGAAGCGCCGAACAAAAACTTCGCACTCTTTGGAATCAGCTCGAACATCGTGGTCGTACACCTTAATTAAGGTGTACCACGGTTCACTTGAATTAACGAGTGAACAAACGGTGAGATGGTGTGGCGGTGGATGCCGCCACACCGTTCATCAGAGAAAAGGAGAAGTCACATGGCAGATCCATTTCGCGGAGTCACAATCGTCAATCGCCGGCTGGTGCCGTACGAGTCCATGTTCAACAGCATCCCGATCATCATTGGGCCGCTTGAGGAAGCGTCCTATCCTCCAGAAATTGCGATCGCGTTGGTCGAGGGCAGTGCGATGCGAATTGACGCAGCCAGTGGTGTTCCGCACACCTACGCGCTTGGGATCAAAGGAGATCCGTCATATCCATCAGACCCTATCGAGCAGATTATCACTGAAGGTGGGAGAAAGATTGACTTGGCGCAAGATCGTCCGCTGGAGGCGCTGGATCGTTCCGCGTTGCCTCCGCTCAGGCACTCTGAGCCAAAGGGTCTGACGAAGGATGGCGAAGTGGATCTCGGGATCGGCAAGAAAGAGGATCTGCCACCGGCAGACAGCATGAAGCCATTGTCGTTCGTTAATCCTGAGAAACGGACCGGGCCGCAGTACGGCGGGTCGGATCTGCACGGAGGCGGGTCGCGCACCATCTCCAGGCCGCACGAATAAGACAGCGCGAAGTTTTCGCTCGTAGCTAACAAGGAGAACTGTATGCGTCAAACATTTTCAGCATTAGCAGCCACGGCGCAGCTCGTTCGCACCGGGCGCACGTTACTCAGGAGTGTGCGGATCAGGCAAAAAACCGGCGCCGCGCCAGAGCTATATATCCAGTTCTTCAACAACGCCGCGCCGACTGTCGGCACGACGGCGCCGAACATGGTGATCCCGGTGCCGGCTGGTGCTGCTGGTGAGATCAAGCTGGACAATATTGATTTCCAAGGGATCTACGGGGGACGAGATTTCGGCACGGCCCTCTCGATCGCCTGTACTACAGTCCACGATGGCGCGGTCGCGCCGACTGCCGGTGATGAGCCGGTTGTGGACGTGGACTATAACGCAGTCGGGGCGTAAGGAGGGAGCATGGCAACTATCCCTTATACGATTGTGCCGGCGCTCGATGCGGCCGGTGCAGCGATGGCGGGTGTGTTCACGGTCACATGGACCGGACTGGCAAACGGCGATCAAGGTAAATGGCTCCGGATGCCGAACTACTCAGATCGGAGCATCCAAGTATGGGGACAAGCCGGTGGCACCCCGACGTGGAACATCGAGGGGTCCAACGAACAGACGGCCGCTGGTACGGATCCGGCGGATCCCGCGTTCCTGACCAACCCTGGCGGCACAACGCTCTCAGTGCGCACGACGGAGGAGATTCAGCAGATCCTCCAGAACACTCAATGGATCAGACCGACACTCACGGTCGGGGCCGGAACGTGCAACTTCACGCTCCTGGTCAATTCGATGGCACGGAGGTCGTAATATGTCGTCCGCAAGACAAATATTTTCAGGAGTAGAGCAGGTGGTCGCGCAATTTGACAGCCTGTTCAAGTTGCGCGACCTGTTGCGCGAGGCGGTGAATGCAGAGGGGATGGCCGAGCAAGCCGAGGAGCGGTGTGCAAAGGCCGACCGGGACTGCAAGCTCCTAGATGAGAAGTTGCAGTCAATGGCCTCATCCGCAAAGAGCCGGATGGACACGCTCGAGGCCGAGCATCAGGCCGCAGTCGTACAGATGGATGCGGCCTACGATCGTGCGGAAGCCAGCCGGCGCGCCGATCACGACGCCACGATGAAGGAGCGCAAGGCCCAGCTCGATGAAGTGGAACGATCGTTGGATTCTGAACGGGCGAAGCTCGAGGAAGTGACCCGTGATCGTCAGTTGGTGCAGAACGAGCTGTCGGAGTTGACGGCCAAACTGGAACGGCTCAAGCAAAGCGTAGCCGGCATCACGGCGTAAGGAGGCTCCGTCATGGGGAATCGTTACGTTGTCAAGCGCGTCAATTTTACGCCGGCCAACACGACCGACGACATTCTGACCATCCGATCCGCGGCCTCCCGACGCCTCCGCCTGATTTCCGTGGACGTCAACGGGCAAGGAGCCTCGTCGGCGCCGCAAGGGGTCACGATCTCGCGGGTCACGACGGTTGGCGTCACGCCGGGCGGGGTGATCGTGCCTGACAAGGGCGATCACAACGATCAGCCAGCGGCCGCTTTCACAACCGCAACGACATGGGTCACTCAGCCCGTGGTCAACACGAACGGTAAAACGCTGTCCTTTAATGCGCTGGGCGGGAAGGATCAGTGGACAGCCACGCAGTTTACGAAGGGGATGTTCGAGGCGCGCAACGCGGAAGAATTAAGCATCCGTCCGACTGCCGGCACGACGCCACAGCTTACGTCGCTCAGTGTGGTGTGCGAGGAAGATTAAGTGGGGGCGCAGGGAACGGCGGTTTTGGATTTCGGGGCGTTCCCAGGTTCAAGCGTCACGACGGTTGATGTCGTGGCTTCTGGGGTGATCTCCACGTCGGCGGTGGAAGCCTGGATTCGTCCGGTCGCGTCGGCAGACCATACGGCCGAGGATCACATGGTCGTGCCGATGCGCGTGGTGGGATCGTATCTATCGGATGGGAACATTCGCATCATGGGATTCAACACGAACGACGTGATGCCGCCAGAGGAAGTGCAGCCGGCTTCGCCTCGAGCGAGAGAATCTGGCACCTATCTGAGGCTCAAGAGCAAGCGCGACCGTCAGAATGCGCCGATGCTCGTTGGTCAATACAACGTCTGGTGGGTCTGGAACTAAGGAGCGACGATGGCAGGTATCCAAATCCAGGGCGCAGGCGGGACCGTTGTTGGGGCTGGTGCGGAAAGTTTTAAGGGTCTGCACGTCACCAACAAGCCACACGACTACGGGGCGCTCGGCCATTACCGGGCGATCCTGACGACTGGCACGATCGCGGCAGGCATGGCCGCGAATGGCGAACTGGTGCAGATGCGATGGGTGGATGCGACTCGATTCTGCGTCATCCAACAGGTCACGGTCCTAGAGTTTCGGAACATCACGACGGCCTTTGCAGTCGGCGTCTATCAGTTCAACGTCATCCGGTCTACCGTGTGGTCCGCAGATGGATCAGGCGGCGGTGCCATCTCTGTTGCCGACCCGCAACTCCAACTACGCGCCGCGACGATGGGCGCCTCACTGTTCTCCACGGGATTCCGGCTGGCGACCACGGCCGCCCTTGGCGCAGGCACAAAGACCTTGGACACCTTGGCGATGGGGGCGTGCTTTGGGAACGTCGGGTCCACCCCGGCGATTGCCGAGTATTTTATTCCGAAGGGCGGCGGCGCGTCTGGCACGGGCGGTCCCGGCGTGGATGTGATCGCCCCGGACGTGGGGAACGGCGAGCATCCGATTGTGCTGGCGCAAAATGAGGGAATTTCCATTCGTGGGACCGTGCCGGCCACCGGCACGTGGATCGCCTCGTTTCTTGTGAAGTGGTGTGAGGTCACGGCTTTTTGAGCTATGAAATACAGCGACGAGCAGAGGCATGAAATGAAGCGAAGGTATGAATCTGGACAGTCCACGCCGCAGATTTCAGAGGCAATGAATTGTCCCTTGCCTACGGTATGGTGGACGCTGCAACGGCTTGGCGTACAATGTCGTCCTACGAGCGACAGTCTGAGAGGACGAAAATTGTCCGTGGAACATATCCGAAAGGTAGTTGATTCACGCAAAGGGTACAGACATTCGGATGAATCTCGAAGGAAAATGTCAAGACTTGCCAAGCAACGAGGGCCTTACCATAACTGGTACGTTGACGGTCACGGAAAATTCAGAGACACATTGAGGAAGCAGGAGATGGACAGGTTGGAGTACCGGCTATGGAGAGAACATGTTTTTAAGCGCGACTTGTTTACGTGCCAAGAATGCGGACGGCGTGGCGGGATGCTTCATGCTGATCATATTGTTCCGTGGCGCGACGATAAGGAGTCTCGATACAAACTAAGTAACGGTCGTACGCTATGTGTCGAGTGTCACCAAAAGACTCCGACTTATGGTTTTAGATCAAGGCGATTGACTCAACTCACAGCGTTCTAACAAGGAGAAGCCCGTATGTCTGCCACAGGAAATTTTATCATCGCAGAAACACGGTCGGATATTGTCGAGGGGGAACTGCTCTACCTGACGAACTATCGGTATAAGTTTGCCGCGCCCAACGGCAACGCAGATGGCCTGGTGACGACGGCGGTAGTCGGGCTAACGGAGAGTACCTTCAACCTCTCGGTGCAGCAGAAAGTGGCGGATCGCGCCAATCTGGAGAGCGCCGAATCAGAGGGGTTTACGGTGAGTGATGTCTACGGAGGGAGGATCTAATGCCGCAATCTACAGCGAGAGTCTTTGCGCGGGTGATGGATTGGGCGGATCCGACCGGGACGCCGGCTGACGGGGCCGAACAGGTCCGGGTGGAATGGACGTTGCTCGAAGGCGGGAGGCAAAAAGGAAAGTTTATCGCCACGCTCACGCTCACGACCAAGAACCGGCTGGCGAACGATCTGACGGAGGCGCTGGTCGCGCATTTGAACGCGCAGTTCCCGTCCGCAGGCTTTCTCGACCGCGATGTGATTCTGTGGGGAGCGTAATGAATGTCGCTCCTGCTGGCGTTTCAGGCTCCTCCGGCTGCTGACGATCCGGAAACTCGATTCCGGTGCCTCGAGACGGAGGAAGATTTTGACGATGAGGATACCGCGCTTGCGATCTTCGATTTCGAGAGTGTGGCGGCGCCGATTCTGGCGATGCCGGAAGTCACCTATCTTGAGGATGGGGAGTGGAACGACGACTGGCCGACCGGCGAACAATTTATCGAAGCTCCTCCGGCCCCGGTTGTTGACGCTGGCATCTTCATCCCGACTTTCCGGCCGAGGAGAGGGCGATAGCGATGGCTGAGGAAGAAGTTTCCATTGATCGCCGTTCTTTCAAACTAAAGGGCCGCGATGCCTTTTACATGACGATTATTGCCATTATGGGGCTAGGCATCTTTTTATTGATGCGCTTCAGTCTCAGCCAGTGGGGGGAGCCGTTTAATATAGACAAGACGTTCACGGAGCATCGTTACGATATGACGACACAGCACACTGCGACCAACGAGGCTATTTCAGAATTAACGTATGTCATGTCGCTCACTGAAGATGAACGGAAGAAACTTCGACTTACGATGCCAGAATCATTAAAGAAGAAACAACTTCGGTAATGCCTGATCGCGTTAAGATTCACTTCGATACCGATGCCGTCAAGCCAGTTGTTCCAGACAAGCCGTGCGTCACGGTCTGCACGATGGACGGCAAGATCTTGGAGCGTGGCCGCAAGGTCCGGCTGACAGGGGAGTGGATCTTGAGACAATACAGAAACCCGGTCCCGTGCGGAGCCAGCGTGGTTCTGTATCCCGAAGGGGATAATTTCAGTTACCGAGTGGTGACGTAATGCCTGACCACACTCCTCCTTCGGGCGTCGTTGCCAGGCTCAAGCGGTTCGATCGCTTTCTGGATCTCCGCTGGTGCGGCGAGGTATGGGGCGTCTACCGCAAAGGCCAACGGATCGGGTCGGTTCGGCCGGATCTCTTGGGCGATGGGGGTGGGTTGATCGCCAAGCTCCATGCCTCTGATCTCCAGCGGCACTACGACAACTCCGGCACGAAAGCGGCCAACGAGTTCGATGAACACGATCGGCAAGAGAAACGGCAACGCCGTGAGAACCGCAAAAAAGAATTTGGCGCGATTGCGCGAGAAGGTTATGACCATATCGCTAGGCGCACCGGCCGACGCGTCAATAGCTCCGGAGTGCCGGAGACTGAGAAGCCTCGGGCCACGCCTGATTTCGTGGTTGGCCCGGCGTCGACGAGGAACTGGCCGTGACGGAAATGGTGATCCTCCGAATCGGCCGTGACGATGATGCCATGTCGCAAGGTGTCATGCTGCATCTCGGCGTGGCCTTTGCCGTGACGCTGGAGCTTCCAGACATGAACAACGAGCCAGAGAAATCCTGCATTCCGGCCGGAACCTATGTCTGCAAGCGGGTGCAGTCTCCAAAGTTTGGGGATACCTTTGAGATTACTGGCGTACCTGGTCGAACCAACATTCTCTTTCATAAGCTCAACGAAGTTCGGCAGACGCTCGGGTGTGTCGGTGTTGCGGAGAAGTTCGTTGGCAACGGTATCGGGGAAAGCATGGAAGGATTCAACGAGTTTATGGCGAAGCTCAAAGATCGTGACAGCTTCATGCTCTCCATCTTAGACGTGAACAAATACCTCCCCGTGACACAATGATCTATGGTGAGCAAGAGTGACGATTATGACTACTTATTTAGGAAATGGGCATTGACGTGTTTCAAGACTTCGACGGAATGCACGTACTCCTCGGATCGGTAGGTGCGATCATCGCCTTCTCGTTCTGGCGGATGCACAAGAATCCCAACGTGAAATTCAGCCTGTTCGATCTGGTTATGGAAAACGGTCGTGCGTCGAAGGTCGGCGTGGCCTTCATGCTCACGCTCGGCGTGACGACTTGGGCGATCATTGACCTAGAGATGAAGGGGAAACTGACCGAGGGATTGTTCGGCGCGTACTGCCTTGCCTGGGTCGCGCCGCTGACGGCCCGAGTGATCTTCGGCAAGACGGAACCGCTGAAGATCGAGCAGAACGGAAAGGCCACGAAATGAGCCTGTTGCTCGGCAACCCCTATGTCCTCGCCGGCCTCGTCGTCGCGTTGTTCATCTCGCACACCAGCGCCTACGTGAAGGGCCGCGTGGATGCCTCGCGCAGTTGCACGATCGAGAAGGCCGAGATGAAGGAAGCGTCACAGAAACAAAAAGACGCAGAAGCGAAGAAAGCCACTGACGCTTCGATGAAACTGGAGGCCGACAATGCAAAACTTCGGATCGAGTACCGCGCTCTGGCAAACCGGGTTCCAAAGATTGTGGACCGGCCTATCTATCGGAATGTGTGCCTCGATGCTGACGGCCTGCTGCTTGCCAACGCCGCCCTTGCCGGAACGAGCGTTGTTGCCCCCAAACCTGGTCCAGCCGTGTCCGGACCTCATGCTCCTTGAGGACGGCACCGGCGCGGCCGTGTTGCGTAAGCTGGTCGAAGTGTCCGAGCAGTACCATGCGTGTCAGAGCGGGAAGTCTGCGTTGATCGAAGCCGTAGGGAACAGATAATGAATCGTGGCGAGATCCGAAGCCTAGTGCGCGGGTATCTGAATGAACCGTTTGCGTCCTTCTGGACGGACGCTGAGCTGAACACCTATATCAACATCGCCATCCGGAAGGCGACGGACACGATCAAGAATCTCTCCCGGCATCACTTCACGACGAGGGCGACGTTCTCCACGACGGCAGGACAGGAATACTACCAACTGCCGGCGACGTGCAAGGACGTCAAGCTCATCACGGTTATCAACTCCGATGGGATTGAAGTGCCGGTCTACTTCGCCACTTGGCCGGATCCGTTCAAGACGACGGATAGCGCGCTTGGGCCGGGTTCGACGGCCGGGGATCTCGTCAACACGGTCTGGATTGTCGGTGGCTCCTTGCGGATGGTGCCGATCCCGCAGTCGGTGTTCACCATGCGGATCTACTTCGAGGCGCGGATCAATAACATGACGGCCGATGCCGATATTCCAACCTTCGATGAGGACTATCACGACATGGCCGGGAAGTGGGCCGCGATCGAGGCGCGAGCAAAGAACAAGGAAAGTTCGGCGGATCTCTTGGCCTTATGGCAAGTGCGGGAGCAAGACTGCATCCGTGATCTGTTTCATCGGGTTCCGGCGCCAGCGACACAGGTGATCGGCTATCTCCAGGATATTGCGGGGTCGTAAATGGGCCAGGATCTTGCCGCAGGACTGAGCAACTACCACACTACCGGCACGCCGGATACCGGCACGCCACAGTCTAATGGGCCAAGCGGATCCGATGGGGTGGCAGAGAACGTCAACGGCCTCTACATCGCGGTCCCGGCTCTCCAAACGCTCCTCGGTAACGCGCTCACACTGAAAGGATCCGTTGCGGATCTTGTCACGCGCCTGTCTCGAGCGATCTCGGCCGATGGGGTATTGCCGAAAGGCACGTCGTTCCCGGCCTCTCCGATTGACGGCCAGTTGTTTTATCGTACCGACCAGGATATTCCGTACGTCTATGATTCTGGATCCGGAACGTGGAAGCCAGGTTTCGATAACGTCCTCTATGCCCTGCTCGATGGCACGCGCAATTTTACAGGCGATGTGACGATCAAGAAGGCCGCGCCGGGTGTGCGGTTGATAGGGACAGAGGGGAGCGCAAAGGACGTCCTGATTCGTGAAAGTGCCGGCGTAGTCACGATCTCGAAGAATACCGGCACAGAGCTTTCACCAGTCTGGACAGAAATGTTCCGTGTAGAGATGGCGGTTGGATTCTACACGCCGAAAACGCGAGTCGTCTATACGGCCAATGACAACTTCACGGTGCCTGCTGGTGTAACGTCTATCCGTGTCAAAGTATACGGAGCGAGTGGAGGAGGAGGAGGAGGCGGCGGTGGTGGTGGGAACACTTCTGGATTTGGCTTCAAAGGCGGCGATGGCGGTATTGGACAACGCGGTGTTCGCGGAGGGTACGGAGAAGATGTTTTTGTTGTTACGCCTGGAACGATTTATGCGGTCACAGTTGGAACGTCCTCTGGTGGTGGTGGTGGAGCCGGTGGAGGCGGCACCGGAGGAACTGGTACAACTGGTGGAACTGGTGGTACGTCTAGTCTAGGGGCATTGATTTCTGCAACTGGTGGCGGCGGGGGGGGCGGCGGGGGCGGAGGAACGGAAGCGACTGCATGTGCTAATGGAAGTCCTGGGAGTGCGCAAGAAAATAGATTTGAAGATTTAACATTAACTCTAGGAACGTCCTCTGCATCTATCAACTTGAAGGGGGGAGCAATCGAACCCGGAGGCAATGGTGGAGCTGGAGGAGCCGGGAAGCCTTCAGGTCAAACCGGCTCTGGCGCGGCTGGTTCTGCTGGTGCGAATGGAGAATCTGGCATGGTGATCGTGGAATACTGATGCGCCAGTTTGCTCAAATACAAGACGGAAAGGCGCATTGGGTATTTTCATCCGAGAAAGACCCTGTGTTTGCACCGTACATAAAGATAATCGAAATTACTGATTTGCAAGTTCAGCCGAAAGAGGGGTGGTTGTACGATGAGCAGAATGGAGTATTTGTGGAGCCACCAACGCCTCAGACGGTCGCCTTGAAACGTCTTACGTTCAAGAATGCTCCTATAGAGACAGGACTTGAGGCGTTCATTTACGTTTTCGATGAAATGAACGATGAGGTTCCAATCCACCAGCATTCCGTAGATCATTGGGTGTATATTCTGTCCGGATCAGTTGAAATCATAGATGCAGGAATAAAATCACAGCATTCGTCAGGTGAGATGGTATTTTTAAAGCGCGGCCAAGATCATTCAGTCACAGGGAAAGTCCAAAACACAAAAATCGTGACGATGTTCTTTGGGAACTGATGCCAACGACTCAAGACAATATGCTCTCTCGCCCTGTCCAGATCACCGGGGGGATCCATCGTGAACTGTCACAGTGGACGCCTGCTGGTGGTTTGTTTACCTGCAAAGGGATGCACGGCTATCAGCTCGACAAGTTGATGAAATGGAGCGGATCGGAACTATTCAACACGACGCAGTTTGGATCAGGGTTGCGCGTCAACGGATTGTTCCAAGCCACACTCGGCACCAACACGTTTTTCTTTGCGATGGTCGGTGGCATCATCTACCGCGTGGATTATCTCGGTGGCGGGTTCGCACAGCTCAAGACCGGCGAAGTGCCAGCCTACTATGATGCAAAGGTTTTAGGGTCGCTGTTGTTCTTGGCTTCCGGCAACAATCCGAACCGCAAGATTGACGGATCGCTGAACGTCCAGAACGTCGGGATCGCCGCGCCGACAGCGGTGCCGGTGATTGCCGATGGCGGGGCCGGTGCCTTGACCGGCACGGCCTACAGTCACAAATACACGTTCAGAAACTCCGTGACCGGGCAAGAGTCGAATCCGTCCCCAGTCTCGAACAGCCTGAACATCACGAATAGGCAGATCACGGTCAGCGGCCTGAATGATTCGACGGATCCGCAAGTTGACCGGAAGGTGATCTATCGCTGCACGTCTACGAATCAGGGCCAGTGGTTTCGCGTGGCGGAAATAATCGCGGCGCAATCAACCTATCTCGATAACGTTTCTGACGGAAATCTTGGAGAACAAGTCCTCGAGGATAACGGGGTGCCTCCGCAGTCGAAGTATCTGGAGGTCTACAACGGCATGATCGTCTACGCGGGGCTGGCCGCACCGGATCAAAGCAAGGTGCTGCTCTCCGGCGTGCTTCGTCCGGAAGCGGTGGACGAGGAGAACGACTACGACCTGGATCCTGAAGAAGCCGACATTATCACGGGCGTCAAGAAATTCGGTGGGGCGATCGCGGCCTATAAACGCAAGGGACTGTTCCTTGGATCAGGCGAGTCACCGGATCAAATGACGTTCATCCGCACGCGAGTCACGGAAGGCGCGCTCGGCAATCGCGGGATCGTGGCCTACAAATCATCCCATCTCTATCTGAGTGAACGTGGCCCTCATGCGTTCTCCGGCCTCATGGAAGAATATATCGGCCGGGCAATCGAGGAGATCTACAAGACGCTGGATCTGACGTCGTTAATGAATGCCAGTGGAGTCTACTATAACCGGTTCGGATTCATCATCTGGAACGTCAAGTCTGTCGGCGCCGGCGATTACGATAGCTGGTTGATCTTCAATGTGGACACAAAGGAATGGTACACCCGCCCGTACAATTCCTCCATCGTCACGTCGTACCTGGACGCCTTCGGGCAACAAAAACTATGGTTGGGTGGCACGACCGGCTATCTGTTCACCGGGGATATCGGCAACGCCGACAATGGTACTAATATCGCCGTCGAAGTCGTCACGCGGCCGATCGCACTCAAATACAAGGCCCAAGGCATACCCGATCTGGACCAGCTCTATTGCTTCCGGCACGTCGAGTTTCACTACGCTCCGAACGGAGGAACGTCCCCGATCACGGTCAGCTATTGCATGGACACACCGGACGGCCCGTACCTGCCGATGGTCAACAAGGACACCGGGGTCAGCACGTTCATCCCTGGCACCGGCAATAGGGTGCGCTTTGATCTCGCCGGCTACGGCCGCGTGCTGTTCGTGAAGTTCACCCTAAGCAGCCAGGAGTATTTCGAGTTGTTGGGGATGCAGGCGGAAGGCATCGAATTGGGGCGGCGATGAGTAAACCGACCTTGCGAAAAGACTTCTTTGTGCAGCCGGATTGGACGGAGGATCAAGCGCGTGCGCTCAACGATTTTCTGGATCGTGTCACGGCCGCGATGCCGTGCGTGCGGACCGGCGGCTATATCGGCACCGGACGCGAGAACGAGATTGAGCTGGTGGATATGCCTGGCGCGCCATTGCTGGTCATGCTCCAAGCGGATACGGGCGGGGCGATCTATACCGCGCTGGTGCCGTACTTGAGTGGGGAAATCACGCTCTGGAGTCGCAAGAGCTTTACGTTGGCCGCGGCCGCAGCGCACAATGCCGCGAACACGTCGTATCGGTATCTGAGCGTGGCGTAGGAGTGATTATGAATGAACCGACCGTACAGTTATCATTGGTTTCAAATGTATTTATCAAACAACTGGACTTCAAGAAGAAGGATGATTTCGTGGTGTCCCATCAGCATTCCTTCGATCATCAGACTCTCTTGGCGCGTGGTCGCTTACGGGTGTTCGTGGACGAAGATCATGTCAAGGAATTTACGGCGCCGGCGATCATCGTGATCCGCTCTGGGCAGAATCATGTCATGCACGCACTCGAAGATAACACGGTGGCCTACTGCGTCCATGCCGTTCGCAACGGTGAGCGGGTCGAAGATATTGTGGATCCTGCGCATGAAGTTGTGGCCGACGAATCGGCTTTTGTAAGGAAGGGGTAAGACCATGCCGATAATAGCAGCCGGAGCAATCGCTGGTGCGGGGGCACTCGGTGCTGGTGCCTTTGGGTTCATGGGGGCCAGCAAGCAAGCGAAGGCGGCCGAACGAGCCGCGCGGATGTATATTGACTATCTGCAAGGCCAGCGCGATACGTTCCTTAGACAGCCGGAAGTCGGGCCGATCCGTTCCAAGTTGGCGGCATACTCTCGCGGCGAATTGCCTGACTATCTGAGCAATCAGATCCAAGAGGACTACGGGAAGTCGCTGGCCGATATGACGCGCTTGATCCCGAAAGCTGGTGTGCAGCCTGGCGGTGGGTACACGCCTGGCCGTCGTGAGCGCACGGCGCGTCTGCTCGGTGAGAATATCGCCGCGAACAAGGCGAATACGATGCGTGCCGCGAAGCAAGAAGGGGAACGCTTTGCGATCTCCTCGTTGCCGACATGGATGCCAGGTACACCGTCCACGCCGATTGCTGATCCAGGCACGTTTATGACGTCGGCTGGCGGGAATCAGCCAAATATCTTCTCGTTCTTGGGGCCGACTGTGGGACAGGCCGGGCAGTACGGTGGATTGGCGGTTGCTGGTGGACCGATCCTCGATAGGCTGTATGGGAACCGCAACCCGCTTGCGGCCGCGACGATGGATATTCCGCAACTTGATACCATGACGCCGATGAGCCTAATGAGCGGTACGTCACCCTACTACTCACGCTTCGCGTCGTCGTTCAGGTAACGTATGGCTGACGATCCGATCCTCAAAAAACTCAAAGAGGGCAGAGCCAAACGCTCGGCCCTACGTGGTGGACGTTCGATGCGCGGACCGTCACAGCGGCCGTTTACTCCGCGTGGCGGACGTCCAAGCAAGACACCGATGCCGAGAACAGGCGGAGGTCTTGGAATCCAGCCGCGTTCAGCCTTCTGGATTGGTCGTGCGCTCATGCGTGACATGGAGCGCGAGGAAAGCATGATGGCCGGGCAGCAAGGCCGGCAGCTATTGGAAACCGGACGGATGAACGAGTTTGGGAGAATCAGCCAAACGTACGATGCCGCGATCAAACAAATAGACGATCTACTTATGGAGGACGTACCATGAATCCACAAATGATGAATCCGATCATTCGCCGGCTCTTGGCGATGAAAATGATGCAGGGTGGCGGGGTCGGTGGTCCGGGGATGCTGGATCCCGGCATGGATCCTGGTATGTCGCGGATGCCGCCGATGGGCGGTCCTGGCGGGACAGGCCCGGATATGGACATGGACTTCCCGCAGGGCGATGCCGACTACGAGGCGCAGGAAGCGCGCTTGGCGCGGCCGCAGCTCGTTCACTCCATGCCGGAGATGGCGAAGCAATACGGTGGCAACCCGCCTCCCGAGGCGCGAGAAATGACCGGCATGATGGAACGGGCGCCGCAAGGTCCGATTAAGGAGCGTCTGCACGCCGATCAGCATGGCATGATGCGCCGGCACAAGAGCGCGGATCTGAGCATCCAGCGCATGACGTTGGCGCAGAAGAAGGCACAGCTCATGGAACGGATTCGGATGCTGAAGGAAACCGGCCGGACCGATGAGTTGCAACGGATCCTCGGTGTGTTGCAGAAGCAAGGGATCACGCTGGATCAGATGCTTGGTGATGAACCGCAACAGTAACCCTTATGGCGAAGCGGATCCTGACGCCAGAGGAAGAATTTGATCTCGCCCATCGCGCCTACGAAGCGGAACGGCTTAAGCGTGCGATGGGTGGCGAGATCCCCCCACTGCCAGTCACACCTGAATGGCAAAAATCCACCAGCGCGCTCTTTGGCGACTGGCTGACCAGCCGGCCAGGAGCGATCTACGACACCCTCAAGGAAGGGGCGAAATACTGGACGTCCAGCCCCTACCGTGCGCTCGAGTTTCCAGCAGAATTACTCAGCCATGTAGCCGTTCCAGCCACTCGCGGAGGCGAGGTCATTGACGAATTGATCGGGACTCCGGAAGGGACCGGCTATCAAACGCTTGGTGAGGCAGGCCGGAAGATCGGCGGGAAGCTCCACGAAAAGGCGGTCAAGTACGGCACAAAAGCCGGTGGCTACGAACCGTCAACCGCGCTGGCGCTGGCCGGATCGCTGAAATGGCCATGGCCTGGTCCAAAGCCGGTCGGCACGGCCGAGAAGTTCATTCCGACCCTCAAAGAAGCCACCCCGCTCATCCGTGAAACGGCCAAAGGTGGTGCGGCCGGGACCGGCTATGGGGTGTTGGCGGATCCCGAGAATGCCGGCGAGTGGGGGGCATTTGGAGCGGCCGGACAACCGATTGTCGGGCGTTTGGCCGCTGGCAGACTGGCCGCGTCCACCGTGCGGAAACCTCCAGAATCGGCCTCTGGCACGGTCATCCCTGAGATCTGGCCCACTGAGCCTCCTCCGAAGCCGCCAGCCCCACAGCACCGAGAAGTGCCTCTCCAGGCACCCTCAGAACGGCCACTGGAGCCTGAACCGACCCTTTTTGAGCGTCCAGAGGCGCCGGCCGAACCACCCACAGCCAGCACCGAAGATCTTGTCCGGGAAGTGTTGCAAGAAAGCCACACTCCAGAGCTTCCTCCAATGCCGGCCGGAGAGGGGTTTCCAGCCGCAGAACAGCCGATTGCCCCTCATCGGGTTTACGGTCAGTCATTGCTGAATTTCATCCGGAGCAAGGGTGGGATTGCCGGCGATCGAGGCGACGTCCGGGGCATGGAAATCCCGAACCTGCTCAACAACAAGCGGGGGCTTCCGCTGGATACCATCGCAGAGTTGGCCCAGGAAGCCGGGTATATTCCTGAGCGGAACATAAACCAGCTCCTCGAGGCAATTGACCGTGAGGCACGCGGGAAGGCCGTCTACGCGCCAGGCAAGGAGAATGCGCGCTTGCTCGAGCAACAGATGGAACAGGACTATGCGCGCTACCTGCGGGACCGGCCGGCTGAACCGATGTCTCCAGAAGAACCGGCCATGACAACGGCCGAGCTTGTGCAGCAGATCATTGCCAAACTGGACGAGGAACCGGTGCGCGGATTGTCCATGCGCGATCGGTTGCCGGATGATGTGGTGGACGTCCAGGAAATCACACGTGGCGCCCCAACGGTCGAGGAGATTCATTCCCTGGCGCAATCGAAGGGGATCCGCACCGACAACGATCCGGTCTTTATGGATCTGACGGAACGCCTGACCGGGAAGCGGCACTTGGACGACCTGACCGCCGATGAGCGCGTGCGTGTGCTGAACGAGATCGAAGCCACTTCGCCACAACCCATGCCCGGAGAACTTTTCCCCGGATCCGAAACGATGGAAGTGGGGGCCGCACCGATCATCGGCCGAGAGGCGACGCTGGAGGAAGCCCCGTTGTTCTCTAGGCAGGCGCAGACGCCGGAGCCGGAGCAAGTGCCGTTGGCTCAAGCTCCAGATGAGCGCGTAACTAAATTTATGGAGCTGGCAAACTTACAACGTGGAGAACCTGAGTCCGCCATGCTTCGAGTCCAAAAAGCGATGAGCGGTGGCGTCCTCAGTCATACAGCCGAACACGTTGGCGACCTGACGAATCGCATGACGAATCTGGCGAAGTGGGGAGGATCTGGATGGGAGAATGTTCGTGAAAAGCTGGACAAGACTATCAAAACGCTTGACCATCCATACGGGTTTGCAAGGGAACACGCCGAAAATATAAAAAACAATGCGGAGTATTTCAATGTTCCCGTTGAGCAATTTGAAGCTAGAGTGGATGCAGCCCTAAAGGAATACGCTGACGCGCATCGTGCGCTTCCTGTCTACAATGAAGTGCAGCGTCTTGCGCGTGACGCGGCCGTAGCGGTTGGAGAGAAACGATGGGAAGATGCCTCAGATCTTCTCCATACACTCAGCGATAAAGCAAAAACTCCTGAACAATTCGCACGCGAAGCAGAGAAGTTTGAAACTTCCGTTGCGCCGAAGGCTGGACTTCCCGACGAATCTCCCATGTCCGAGGCCGGCCAGGTGCAGCGCGAAGTGTCGCACGAAACCAACGAGAACCGTTCGTTGCTGGAGCGGATCACGGAGGATCTGAACGACGAGGGAGGCGGTATCCATATCGGCACGATGGGGCCGCTGGAGAAAACCGTGCTGACGCCGCGCCGGATTGCCGAACGGCATCCAGAGTTCAAGCCGGTCTACGAGCTGGCGTCCCAACGCTCGGAGTTCTCCCATGCGATGAGCAGCGACCTGCACGAAATCGGGGCCGACTACTTCCGCCTGCCGGAAGCCGACCGGAAGATCCTCGATGCGTTCCTTCGCACGCGCCGGCGCATGGGAACGGAAGGGCCGCAAGGCACGATGTTCCCGAAAGAGATGGGTGAGTTGCCGGAGCGGTTGAAGCCGGCAAAGCAGGCGATGGACCGGATGATGGATTCTGCTTGGCAGCTCATCAACGACGTCCGGGGAACGAAAGGCATGGCGCCGATCGAGCGCGATGAATACTACGTGCCGTTCTCGAGATCCGGGGATTATCTCGTCGTGGCGAAAGGCCAGAACGTGCCGAAGTGGGTCACAGCGGCCAAGACCTTCCGGGAGGCGAAGCAGATTGCAAAGGATCTGCAAGCCAAGCATCCGACTGCCCAAGTGGACGTCAAGAGCGCCAGTCACCGCAAGGGCGATCTGCCGGCATTGGATTTCGGCACGCTCCACCAGCTTGAGAAAGCTGGCTTCCTCTCGCCGGAGGATCTGGCGCGTGCGATCGAGGAATTTGATCTGCCCCCTGGCTTCTCCGAACACTTCCGCAAGGCCGAGCTGGTTTTGGGCGAGGCGACGGATCTCCTGGATCCCATCGAACGCTATCTGCACGGCATCTCCGCCTACGCCGGCCGGTTCCTGTACGACGAGCGCATGAACGAAGCGGCCTCGAAGATTCTGGATCCAGAATTGCGGCCCTACAGCGACCGCTATATCAAATACCTCAACGAGAAGCCGCGGGAGTTCGGCCGGATCCGCGGGGCGGTGGCGACGTGGGATCTCATGCTCAATTTTGGCAGCATCATGCAGAACGCTTCTCAGGTGCCGTTGCTTGGCGTGCCGATGCTGGAATCGCTCGGCCACTCGAAGATTGACGCGGTGAAGTTCATCGAAACTGGCTTCCAGCGCAATCTGAGCAAGGACAAGCCGGTGACGATCGGAGACTTCACCTACACGCCGGCCGACGTGCTGGAGCGCGCACAGCGGGAAGGGCATATCCGGCCGGTGAACGCGGAGGAATTGTTCGGTACGATTGGCGTAGAGCCGTTGGGGGTGGAGTTGGGAGATCCGACGCTCTACAAGACGTTGCCCTCTCAAGCCTACAATGCGATCGAACAGCCGCTCTACGCGGTCACCGGCGCGCTCGAGAAGGGCTACGATCGGCTGTCCCATGCGAATCGTGCGCTCGGCCAGAAGCTCAGTTACGCCTTCAGCCGACTGACCGGCAAGACGACGGAGATTGCGGCCGACAAAGCGCGAGTGGCGCATGGCGCCGGAATGCAGGGCTTCGCTTGGATCGAGGAGAACAACCGGGCCGCGTCTATTCTCGGATCCTTCGAGGCCGGACTATCGAAAGGGATGGATCCCGGGCTGGCCTATACCTTCGCCACGCAGTTCTCCCGCGACGTGAATTTCGACTACTCGCCGGTTTCGCGCGCACCGGCCTTCCGTGGGATCGGCGCGCCGCTCGGTCTGTTTATGACGTTCCAGACGGAGTATATGTCCACGTTGAGCAAGCTGGCGAAACAACAGCTCAAGGCGGAAGGCATCACCGGGAAGGCATTGGGGCCGGCCTCTACCGCGCTGGTGGCCTTCTGGACGCTCGGTGGGATCAAGGGTCTGCCCGGCATGGAGGATCTGGACCTGTACGGACTCGGCGGTACGCTCTCGAGGAATCTGCCGGATCTGCTCTGGCAAGGGCCGGCCAGCACGATCACCGGACTGGACGTGGCGAGTAAGTTCAAGCTCGGGCCGCGCCTGCCGATAGATCCGCTGCACGGCGAATTGGATCTCTCGCAGTTGGCGATCGCGGATCCATTCTTCAAGGCGATGAAAGCCAGCCAGTGGTATGCGGATAGTCCGAAAGATCCGCCGTCCACGCAACGGCTGGTCGAGCGGATCCTGCCTCCGGCCGCACGCAACCTGTTTGAAGCCGGCCGATGGGCTGGCCTAGGACCGCTCGGGGAGCTGGAGCAGGGGGCAGTCGGCACGATTCGTGGCCATACACCGGGGCCGACCGATGAAGGCAAAAAAGAGTTCTTCCATCCGTCCGCAAAAGATATTGCCGGCAAAGCTCTCACGTTCACGCCGCTGGAGCTGTCGAAGCGGTATCAACGCGGCCGGCTGGAGAAGATCGAGGGCGTGAAGCATCGGGCCGAACAGACCCGCGCCGTCATGGAGGCCGCGAATCATCTGGATCGCAACGGGCCGAATGTTCCAAACGAAGCTCTCCGGAAACTCTCGCCACAGACACGCGCCGCACTCCTCAAGGCGCACGGAAAGAAAATGGCCGGCCGGGAGAAGGCCAGCACCTACCAACTGTTCCGAGAGAGCCAGGAGCCGAAAGCCAAACAAGCTGCCGGGCAGAAGTAATGCCGACTCGCTTCAAGTGCTGCAAGAATATCGTGCTTGCGTGTGAGCGATGCAATTTAAGAAAAGGGAATAAGCTTCCCGAAGAATGGAGAGGGCCAAAACTTCTCTATGCCTGTAATTAGATTTAAGTGGGGCGTAGGTACTAAGTGGGGAGTAGGTTGGAAGTACGGTTATGGGATAGCCGATCCAGGTTTCACCTGCGGTACAGTTCAACGCTATCAGATCGAGGAAGGCGCGGTCGTTGCGTTCGTCCAGGGCGGACCAGGCCTCATCTCCATAGACAATCGCGGCGATCTCACAGTCCTCTACGACGTTGGCGGATCCCTCTCGAATCAAGTCTTTTATCTCCAGGCTCCGAACGGAACGTGGTGGCAAGTCACGGCCAACGGAACGACTGGCGCTTTGACGTGGACCGATGGGATCCAGGGCGCACCGGTAGGCTTGCAGGTGCCGTCCCCGGACGGCCGGCTGTGGAATTTCTCGATGAGCAACGGTGGGGATCTGTCGTGGAGTGACGGCGATGCCGTCTACACGATCGAGTCGAGTGCTATGCCGACCTATACGGATGATCCCAAATGCTGACGCCTACCCCTCTCCCCCTGTGCGTGGCGGCTGGAGGGCGGCTTGCTTCTCGTTTATAAACTTCACAATTCTATCAACCTTTCTGGCTCCTGCTTCGCTGACGCCGAGCGCATGGTCAAAATCATCGCGCACTGTTAAGCAGAAGTTCAGAACGTCAGTGATCGCCTCCCGCATCCGCTCTAGGTCGGCTTCGGCCTGTTCACGTTGAGATTTTAATTCTTCGATTGTCACAATACAGGTGCATTCCTGTGGCGGACGTACCTTGCACGTTCCAGGTGGACATAGCCTGACTAGTCCATGCTCCAATTCCTTGACTCGCGCCTCGGCTGCAGCAAGCCGCTTTTCAAGCGGGTGATCAAGCATCGCGTCTATGCGTTTAGCAAACCGTTCCCGCTCCGCCTCGGCGTGGGCGAGGGAGGCTTGGACAAATGAGGCCACTTTATAAGATCGAGAATAGGGCATGGGAACGTAGCTTCTCTATGTGAGTGTCCCAAAGCATTACTGCACACTTTCTTAGCCATTTCAATAAGCTGGTTATCCATCACGCGCCTCCTTCGGATAGCCGTGCTTCTTGTCCCACTCTCTATTCAAAGCTGCTTCAAATTTATCAAAGCAAGAGGCGCACACAAAGAAGTCAAAACCTTCCTGCGTCTCACCGAAGTTTTTACAACCTTTACAAGCGCACTTTTGAGGTTCACTCATGCGACTCCTTCGGCTGGCAGGCGGTCATGTACCTCCCCCACTGGTCTGCCATAGCTTCTGCTATTCCAGGAAATGTTTTATCCCGCTTGCGCGTCCTGTTCGAGTACCATTTTGGAAACTTCTTGCCGCCATGAATGACAAACTCACCCTTACCAACAATCTGAGTGGGTATGAGTTCCGGCAGATTTTTAAGCCATAGGCAAGTTGTCTTTTGGTAGCTGTCCCCAAACTGCCATGGCTGGATGATTTGGTCTGGTTTGCGAATACGCGTACTGATTATCCCCACAGGATTTTCCAGTGCGATATATTCAATTGGGGCATCCATTATTTGCTGAATAAAAAACAACGCGCTTTTTTGCAAGTCGGCTTTTCGATGAAAATGCTTTGCCCCACTTGAAGCAAGATGAGTGCATGGCGGAAAAGCAATCATTAAATCCCATATTCCAAGATCATATATATATTGAACGTCCTCTTGGATATGCTGCCCAGGCCGTTCAGTCGGCAGCAGGTCGCAACTCCATGCGTCATGCCCCTTGGCGGCAAACGCATCACGGACAATGCCGCTGAACTCACAGGCGATCAGCACCTTCATCTCCTCACCCCTTGTAGGCGTGGACGGTCATTTATTACTCTCTACTTCTTCCTTGTGTCGTAGACACGCGAAGGTATAAACACCCTTCTTCGTCTTGACCATCGGGCAGTGCGGTAATCGGCAAATTTTACACGGACCCGGCATTACTCCCCTTCCTTCGGCTGGCAGGCGGTCATGGGTTCGCCTTTGCTGGAAGTTTTGGGCCGCTGATTCGCTTGCCATGACGGTCAATCGTGGTGGCTTCGTCGAACGGAACCAGTCGAGCAACCGGCTTGCCCTGACTGGTAATGATATACGATTCTCCATCGTGCTTTATGCGGAACATTAAGAATCCCGTTCGCTTGCGTAAATCCATCAACGTGATTGTTACCTCACTCATGGCTTCTCCTCACACCCAAGCAGGCGGTAAGGGTCGTCGCCTTGCGTTTAACTATGCGAACTTCAACCAATCGAGGGCGCGGCTCATTCACAGAATTGTACGGGTCGCTTGCCAACATTACTTTCTTACCGTGCCGATGAAACAATTTCCAAAACACAACAGGAGCCTTCGACTTACCGCCCCACACATCAATGTTCTCCTTCTTCCCAATGACGCTGTATCCTAACAATAGGCGGTAGAGTTCATGGATAAGTTTCTCGAATGTTTTGGCCTGAGCCGCAATATCGTATTCCAGACATTGGGCAACCCACCAGCCGTTTTCCTCGAACGCGATAGCCCGTATCGTTCTACACATCATAAAAGCCTACTTCGTTACCCCAAGCATCCCACCCAGCTACGCGCTGACGAGCAAACAATTCAATGCGCGGAACATCCCCGCATAAAGAAACAATCCGTTCCATTACCTCGTTCGGTTTTCGGCTGTGTGTCGTTCGCACCGCCTCTACAAGTTGCTTGACGTTACGAGACTTTTTTAGTTGAAGAGACCTGCCACGCACGCCAAGTAAAACCGGCTCAACGCTTTTCATTGTCCATACCCCAACATTGAAGCACGGACTTCCACTGGCATATCGCTTGACCCAATAAAAAGCGACCGTACAGTACCGAAATCCCCACGCGTCTAAGACTTTCAATGCCGATGGGATATGTGAGTCTACCGTCCACAGAAAGCAGCATGATGTCTCATTAGATATGCTCGCAACTGGTAACGCGCATATGTCCTTGATGTTCATAAGTTGGTACTGCTGATTCACCAGTCGGCGCGGCCTACCGCCATCTTGCACTTGTCCGGCCCCATCAAACGGCCAAGGCGGATCGGCATAGATAACGCTGTATTTCTTGTCAGGCAGATTCACTTCCTCACCCAATAGCAGGCGGGGCCGGTCATAGGGTGGGCTGTGCTTTTCGCTGACACTTCATCGCCAATCGCTCCCAATTTACTAACCAAAAGAACACCGCACAGACCAGCCAAAAGCGTTGCCTGAATGTTTGCGTTTTAATGTCCAGTAGGTCGCGCATCTATTCACTCCTTCGGCTCCCGCACCGAGCCTGCCCCATAGCCGCCATGTTTTAGGGCTTTAACTAAAGATTGATAACGCACGGGCGATGGATTTAACCGCAAGGGTTCGCTGTTCAGGCCGTATTCCACCATCAAGTTCGCTTCGTTGGCTATTCGTTCTAATGCCCTCACCCGCTCCTCGTGCTGGCGGTCGGCGAAGGAGATGGCGTCACGGAGCAGTTGCCCAAGCGTGTCAATATCCTTAAATATCGCTCCACCATCACGCTTCCGTATCCGAAGGCTCAGTTGTTTATCAATCCACCGCTCCCGTTCGTCAGTCACGGCTCCCTCCTGCGCTGTAGGTGTGGCCGTATGGTTTAGAACCCGCTGGTTTCCCATACTGCGGCCCATGAATCGCTGTGTGTTTTTGAAACCCGCACACCGTACATTTTCCGCACCGGCACTGACGCTTATATCGAAACGTCCACTGAGGGCAATTCTCCGCTTTAACTGCCCCGCGTTCACTCATGCATCCCTCCTGCCTGCTCCTGTGCGCGGATGGTGGTGATTATTTGGATGCCTAGTGTTGTTAAGCTGTTTTCTACGCGCTGAGACTTTCGCACGCCATCAATTTCCTCCTCAGCATGTTTAATGCGCCATCGCTTTTCAGCCTTGATAGCCGCTTGCGTCTCCGACTCAACCGCTTCTACATCTACCTTTCGTTGCGCCTCTACCGCAGCGGCGAGTGACGCTTTCAGTTGCGCGTTCTCAGTCACAAGCTGAGTTAGGCTATGCTTCTCCCACGTATCATGGTCTTGGAGTAGAAGCAGCACGGCTTCGTTCCAATTAGTAGGCGCAACGTCTGTATGCACGGCCTTTTTGATACGCTCGGCTGTGTCTTTTGGAACAGCTTGAACAGTGGCGAGGGCGGCGTCCAGATCACGAATCGCATGGTTTGCTAATGAGTGAATCCTATCTCTCCTGTCAGCATCAATAGGATGTACATTGGTAATGTTGGCGATCTTATCTAGGGCTTCGCGTACAAGATTCATGCTTTCACCTTCCCACATTTCGTACATATGAACCACGTCCAGTCACGGCTAAGTGTCCACCAATGAGGCCAACATATCATCGCTTCACCTGCTCCCTGCGCGTGGTCATGGGGTGAGTTCTCGCTTGGCATCGTCGTAGGCACGATTGAGTTCTTGCATGGCATTTTCGTGACCGCCGCGATCTGGATGCCGACTTTGCGCCAGTTGTCGGTAACGGTCTTTGGCCTGTTCCAGCGTCGGCGTGTTCTCGAATCCCATGACGTGCCGCCAGTCATTCGGTGAAGGCAGAGCCTCAAAGCCGGTGAAGGCACGCTCCAAAATCACCGCGCCACCGTGCCGTTCAATGGCTCGCATCGCTTCGAGTGTCGCCGCAATCGCCGCGAGGTTATCTGCCACGCGATCATAGCGATCAATCGCCATGACCTTGTGCTGCTTGGCCGTGCGCGTTTTCCAGTAGACCGCCACGCCGGGGTCAGCCGGTTCCTGCTGCCCAGAGCGTGGCAAACCATCGAGTTTCAGGTGAAGGTTGGTAGAGATAATAGCCTCGCCCACTGCACCGAGCATTTCCAATGACTTCAAGACGCGCCCTGCACCTTCGGCAATCGTCACTTGGCCGCGCACTTTATAGGAATGATTCTGCGTCGTGTCGTTTGGATTGTCGTGGTACTTCGTCGTGGCCTTGCTGAATTTTGCGCGTGTTCGGCTATACGCCTGAGTGCGTTTCCAGCCAGTCGGCCACGTCAACGGATACTTCGTCATTTCACTCCTTCGGCTCCCGCACCGGGCCTGCCTTGAACTTCACGATAGCGTCGTAGGCAATCTGACATCCTTCGCAGTTAGTACTCATTGCAACCGCCTCGTGGACTGACTCAAGCAACGCTTCCAACGCCCCCACCCGCTCCTCGTGCTGGCGGTCGGCAAGGAAGAAGGCGTCACGAGCAACCCTGCGGATATTGCCAGGGTAGGCATCAGACCCATTTGGGCAATGCTTATCCACTTGCTCCTCTATCCACCGCTCCCGTTCGTCAGTCATTTGTCACCCCAATCGCCATCTTCAGGCAGCCCCATCTCTCGGTTTGCATCGGCATTCTCATCTCGAAGCGGAACGGTAGCGCGACAAACCATGCGATGCACCGGACAGGTAAACCCCCAACACTCAGGATTTTGGCAAATACATTCATCCACCACCATCCTGCGGTCAGTCATGGCTTCTTCATGGGGTAAGCGTACCACCCGCAGTTGAGGCATTTTGCGTAGTCCTCGTGTTCTTCTAAGCATCCGCCACATTTTTGACAGACGATGGGCACTGACACTCTCTTCTGGCGCAGCTTCCTGATTTTTGAACGGTAGCGTGTCCGCTGGTAAATGCGCCGCTGTTCCTGTAATTCTTCACTGCCATGGTAGCGTTCCCGTGCATCTGTCGAACGTTTTATCCGCCACGCCGTCCAGTGTGCGAGGCACCGTTCACGCTTCACTCGTGGTTGGTTACATTCAATACATTCGCCGCGCTGTTTCTTCTCGGTGACAAATTTCACCACTCCGGCTAACTCCGTGTTGCGAGGATTCGGTCTCTTTTGTAGCCCGACTCGAATGCGGTCTTTATATCCGAACTCTGGTGAGAGGGGATCGTGTGGTCGCCGACCATGCCGCCGCCGTGACCATTCTCGTGCCTGCCGCCGTAATTTTTCAAGGTGATAGGCGCAAGACTGACAGGAGGTCGGCGCGAGGGGCTGATCACATCGGTAACAAAGTCCCAGAGCTTGCCTACGCTGTAGTCGTACATCAGCCATGTAGCGTCCTCCCGCGCTCAGTCAATTCCATGCTCCCCTCCTGCGCGTTTATACAATCTTACGGAGATACCGCGTTGCGTAACTCTCTTATGAAACGTATTACGGTTCACGCCAAGAAGCCGCGAGGCGGCAGACTGATTGCCCCGCGTTCTACTCAGCGCATACGCAATCAAGCATGAATCTACCTTGTAGATAATAAATGTACGAATATTCCTTGTATACCTGTCGCACATATTGTGCAGGATGGCATCAAGCTCTGTAAGCCCACTCATTGCTCTCCTCCTGCCTGCCCCCGTGCGCGAATGGCGGCGGCGAGTTCTTTCATCGTCTCAGCAAATAAAATAGGCTGCTCCATTGTTGGTAACTGTTTTGCTACGACGAAATGAATCCCTTGTTGCAGAGCCGTTGCAAATAAGTGTCCCTCGAGGATCGTTTGTACCCGGTCAGCACCGTGATCTGTTCGCGGGAGGCACCGTTCGGATACTGGCAGACGACCGTGAGGATTGCCCGTTCGCCTTTCGTCAAACTTCCATCGAGTTTGACAATGACCCCTGGCTCCAGCGGCTTGTGAAACACGGCCCTATCTATTTTCAGGATCGGACGATCTGGTATACACGGCTTCTGCGCCATACTGACAGAGCTTATGACCTTCGTTAAAACGCCAGCAAGATCGTTCAAGTCCTGCATAATCACCATCGCTTTATAGTGGCGATTGCGCTCCTTGATAACCTTATCAAAAAGTTTTTCCAGTCGCTTGATCTGGCTGTCCTTGATCGCCGGCACCTTTTCATGGACGGTGACGGTCTTGATCGGCTGGCTGAGTTGGCGCTGCGCGACGTCCAGCGTCACGCTGGCGGACTTCTTGAGTGCCGCCTTCAGCTCGATAATCTGCCGGCGCAGTTCTTTGGGATCCTCCGCTTTGGCCTTTTCGATCGTATCGGCCATGCGCTGCCGGATCTTGAGCGTGTCAGATATTTTTAGCATTCCGCTCCTTCGCCATCACGTCTATTTCTTTATTGATTGCATCGCCGCAGGCCCGGTAGCCGGCTTCCCATGCTTGCTTGTAGTAGTCCTTGAACCGGCCCTCGCAAGCGTGGAGTCCTTTCTGGAATCCCTTTTCGTAGATCTGGCTGTCGCGGATGAGCAGCTTGTCGGCGCGCATGAGCTTGAAGTGGAGCCGGCGCCAGCCAGCCACGATCCAGTTGGAAAAGATACTTTTCATATTCGTTCCCTAAAATCGAGCCACGCTGTAAGTTGTGCTAAGGTCATAGTTATAATGATCGGGCTTTTTCTACCGTTCCCGCGCCTGACTTTTGTACAGACGACGCCGAGTTTTGAGTCCGCTGCCCCGGCCGCGTCCATTTCTTCCGCCAATTTTGTCAACGATTCAAGGCTGAGATTCTTGACGAGTTTGCATTGTCCAATGACGTGAGGGCCAGTGAAGTCCACTCGCTCGCCGGCATTGGCCCAATGCCGTTCTGCTCCAAACGCTTTAGCGCAGTCGCGCTCAAAGGCTTTCCACGCCTTATCACTCACGATATTTACCCTCCTCCAGTGGAAAGACCGCGCTGGCTTCCTTGAACGTCAGTTTATTGCCATGCGCCTTCACCCATTGGTGATGCCCGACTCCGGCATAGGCCGCGTAGTCATTTACGCCACCGGCCACCAGCACGATCGTTACAGTCACGTCCGGAAGGCCGGCCATCTGGCACGGGTAGATCCGGTTGGCGATCCCGATTATGTCGCCCATCGTGTTATGTCGTCCAGACTTTTGCTTTCGTTTCGTCGTAGACGTTCTGCAAGGCTTCCTGTTCGCCGTTCGTGAGCATCAGCGCATCTTGCTTCATCGTGTGCCACATATCCTCGAGCGACTTGAGACTCTTGCACCCTCCCAACGCCTGAGACATGATGGCAAAGGTCGGTGCGTCATGCTTTCCTGCCGGCGCCGGCTTCGCGTTGCCCTTGTCTACCGGCTTCGGATCTGCCGGAGGAGCATCGGCTGGCTTTTCCCTGCGCGCAATCTCTTTCTCGATCTCGACGGAGAGCTTCTTGTCGCGTGGCGCAAACTTACTGTTCGGATCGTTCGCGCTCTGCCGGCACCGTTCCAGGTAGAATTTCAGGTCTTGGAGCGACACGGCCGGATCCGCGAGAGACTTCCCGGCCGATGGGCCGTAGTTTGGCAGATTGGTCGCGGCCGCAAACGTCACCTTACCGCAATCGTTCCGCTTGAAGCCGGTGTAGGCTTCGACGTCCTCCCAGGTGAGGTTTCGCAGGCCCAAGAGGTTCGTCACGCCGCGTACGATGCAGTTGGAGTACGCGGCCTTTTTCACGTCCTCATGGTCCACTTCCAGCGGGGAGATCTGGATGCGCTTGCCGGCACCGTCCGTGTCGGCCGAGAAGAAGTCGTCATAGCTGCTCCGGGATCCGATCTCCGTCACTGTCCGAGCGATGCCCTTCTTCGACGTGTACCAAAACGCACCCTGATAGGTGTAGGTGAAGTGGCCGTCCGGCCGGCTCTCGAGCGTGGGGCTGCCGTCAATCTTCCACTCGACCCCGAAGATGGGGGCAACCTTCGCGGCGCCGGTTTCCTGCATATACGGCTTACCCTTCATGTCCACCCAATCGAGCTTACTGGTCATTCTCAACGCGACCCGCTTGAGCTTGGTCAAGGCGTCCATCGCCTTTTCCGCCATGTTCGCACGCTCAATCAGTTCGGTGAGATCGGATTCCTCGGCCGGCGTCGTCGTGGTGAGCGCGCCGGGTGTCTGTTCTTGTGCTTGATTCGCTTCGGTCATGGAGTCCTCCGTTGAGTTAAGTTACGTTTCGGTGATCGTTTACTCAACTGCTCTTGCCCTGCTGAGATCGTGAGAGCCTCCCTATGTTTATTTTTGAGATACTTTTTGAGACATGGCGGACAGTTGCCCCTGTATCTGTATTTTCGATAACAGACAAGACATTCCCATAGAATCGGCACCAATCTTGGATCACGCTTATCAATGTGTATCGTGAAACCTGCCGTGACGTATATGCCTTTTCTTTGCAGGGTAATGGTACTGTCGTCGCTAAATTCACCTATAAGACTCCTTATAAGACCTATTGGCACTTCGATTGCCATCAATTGCGCTTCACCGATCCGTACGGGCCGGTGTGTTCCTTCCACGTTTCATTGCACGTCGGACACGAAAACTTCTCTGGATCCGGCCAGCGGTGCCGCGGCGCTCGAGGATTGGGCACAGATGAATTTCATAAAGGCTCGATCGTGAATACCGTCTGAGGATATTCCTTCTGTAATTCCTTCCCGCAAGGCAGGCAGATTTTCCCTTCTTGTGATTTTGGCTCACCGTCTGGCCCACGACTCAAAAACCATTTGACGATCACCTTAGCCTCGTTCGCATTACAGATAACGCACTTCATGTCGGCATGATACCCACGTCCATATTCCAGACTTTCTTTCCGTCCTTCCTGTCCTGCCACTGGCCGGTGATAATGTATTTCCCCACCAACACCTTCTCCCGGCCCTTGAAGTGTTCCTTGCGCCAGTCGTTCAGTTCTTCCCGTTCCTTGTGCAGAGGATCCAGCATATACAGCCGGTCCAGCTTGGCCTCGGCCTCGGGATCGTCTGAGACTTCCATCGCCTGACTGCGAAACTCCGGCGCGCAGATATGGAGAAACTTGCAGTCGCCACAAATGCTTTCGGAATAGGGAATTGCCGGAGGAACCGTGCCGGCTGCAACGTGCGCGTTGACCTGTTCACACTTCTTGAGGAGCGTTTCGGCGTACTCCATGTCCAGCACGATAAAGACTTCCTTGAGCTGGCCGTTCACCTTATTCTTGAAGATGAACATACCGACCTCGACGCCTTCGAGGAGATTGTAAACCGTGAGCTGCGCCGGATATTTTTGGTGGTAGTGCTTCTTGGATGCCAGCATATCGGCCATGCTGCTGATCTTCTCGATTGCATACGGCGAGGCGGATTTCACTTCCAGCGGGAGTGGCTTCGACAAGACCATGAAGGGCCGCACTTGTTCGGGCGCGGCGTCTATCATCCATTGTTCGGTGACGATCTTGCCGTCAATGGAGCCGGTGAGCTGAAACTTCGGCCAGGAAAAGGCGCGCTGCTGTTCGATAACCCGGATCCCGGCGTCGTCCAGTTCGCGCAAGACGGCGCGCTCATGGAGGTTGCCTTCATCGAAAATGTATTGGAGGTCTACGTCGTGCAGGATCGCTTCTTTCCAGCGCGTGCGGAGAAACGTCAAATACCGTAAACATGGGTGTCCAAGCTCACTCGCCCGGTTGGAATGCACCGGCCACTGTTCGATCTTCTGCTGCTTGCGCGCTGTTATTCTCTCGATAAACATTTTAAGAGCCTCGCCGTACCATGCTGGACCCAATCCCACCTGACCGAACACGGCCTAAGACTGCCGTGCCTTAACTCACCAAACCATACCCCACTCTACCGAATCCCGCCCTGACACGACCGACCCGACCGAACCATAACTCGCCCCACCTAACCATTCCATGCCAGGCCAGATCCTGCCGGACCTAACCGCGCTCTACCGGAGACTGCCACACCATACCTCTCCAAATCCTAGCTTGCCTATCCAGTCCTTGCCACGCCCAAACAGACCGGACCTTTCCTATCCATGCCGCGCCCCTAATCGAATTTGACGACGGCGAACCGTCCGTAGCTCGGACGAAAATCTCCGACCCCGACCAGCCGGCCGGCATTGTTCACGACTTGGATGAGCAATTCCCGGCTGATATATTCCGGCAGATTGATCGTGAACTCGAACGACGCCTGCCAGCCTTTATAGAAGGCCGGACGCACGCGGTTGATTCCGTTCTGCTGAATCACGACGCGCCGCTTATCGAGGTAATCCCACTCCTTGCTCCCCAAGCTGGCAAGCTCGGTGTCCATGACGATCCCAGCCTTAAACAGATCCATCGCGCTCTTGCGAGGACTGCGCGGATCCTGGACAAACTTCGCGGCCTTGATAATCGCCTGCCGCAGATATTCCCCCGGCAAGCAGATCTCGTTGGCCTTGTTCCGATAGACGTAGGATTCGACATTATCGGTTTTCTTGCTCTTGCTGCCCTTCGCGGATGCGGCCTTCTCGTCCATCGCTTCCGCGTTCCATGCGTGAAACAACAGCGCGGCGGTTCCCTCGATCGTCACTTTCACCGAATAGGGTTCGCCGGATTGCACCGCGGCCTTCGCACCGTTGCTGGCCGGACCTGTTGCTGGCATCAATTTACCCATCTGCTCTCCCTTCTATTGTTAAAGGCTCACCGAACCACACCGGACCTCAACCTGCCCATCCCCAACTCAGCGTGCCATGCACAACCTAACCGCGTCGTACCCCGCCCGGCCTTACCACGCCCTGCCTAGCCAGAGCCTTCCCTGGACTGCCAAAATTGGTAGCGGGGGCAAGTGGTTTCACCTTGCGACCTCCTGAGTATGAGCCAGGCGAGCTACCGTCGTTCTCCCTAGCACGCTACTCTAATTTCTGTCGGTTCAATTCATTGTTCATCAGCTTGCGGAAACACTGTCGGCAAAGATCGTGCTGCTTCATGTACCGATGGTGCGTCTTGTAGCTCCGGGGATTGCGAACCGGATGCACCTGAATCTTGATCTCGTTGCCGCACGCGCAATACTGCTTCTCCTTGCGGAGATGCTTGGACACCGGCCTACTTCTTGGCCTCGAGGATCCGGCGAATGAGCTTGCCGGTGGAGCTGGCAATCTTGGCCGGCGTTGCGCCGTAGGCTTCAAGCGATTGCCCTTCTCCGGTCACGGCTGCTCGGAATCCTCCTTCGACCTGCGAGATGTTGACTGCCAGAATTGAGTCGTTTCCCATGCGGTCCTCCTTATGTGGTTGGAATCTCCTGCTGATCTTCATTCATGGCTGCTTCGGCTTCGTGATTTTGCAGTCCTGCTTGTAGCGGCCGTTGTCGTACTGTTGGGCTTGGCATTCCATTCGCTGCACGATCTGGCCGTTGTGCGTGGTCAATTCATCGCGCAGTTTCAGGAAGTCCGGGAGCATCATCGCTGTCGGGCTGAACTCGTAGAGGCCAGTCGTGGTCGTCGTGGACCCATCGGCCTCCAGCGTGTTGCGCTGATAGCTGCTGGAGCATCCAGCCAAAATCAGCACCATTAAAACTGGCATAAGATATTTCATGCTGCCCTCCTCTGTCTGTTCTTGCGCCGGCTCAACCGGGCAATCCGGTTCCGTCGCTGCCGGCGCGCCCACCAGGAATTGCTCTTGACCCTGCGTGCCGTGCCGGGATGCCAGCGTTTCGATTTCTTCTTGCCGGCCAGGGCGTCCATGTTCGAGGCCAGCTCGGTCAACGGCGAATCGTTGCGCTCCGATTTCCTCGGCGCCGTGAAGAAGCCTGGCAAAGTGAGGAATAGAGGGAGTCTCATTTGATCTCCGTCAGTTGAGGCTCATACTTAAATCCTTTGAGGCCGACTGATTGTAAATTTTCCAATGCGATCGGATAGTGGGTTTCCCACTGTGCCGGCACCAGCGCGTCACCCGTCCATTCGATGATCTTTTGTCCATCGTCAAAGTGCAGGGCAATGGTCACTCTCATGCGTCCCCCATCTCCTTCGCGCACCGTTTACACTGGATAGGCTCTCGGATCACGGCGCCGTGGTGGTAGTCCGTCACAATATCTTCCTCCGGCAATCTGTTGTTCCCGCAGTAGAAACAGGTATACAGCGGCTCGTCGGGTGGATCAAGTTCGTTGTCCGGCAGGCTCACTCTACACTCCTTGCAAAGATGAACGATCCGCGTTCCCTTGACAATCGTTTCGAGATTCTTCCAAAAGCGGCGCTTCCGGCACTTGGAACAGACGCCTTCTTTGGCGATGGGCGGCTGCTTGTATCCCCTTCTCGGCATCAGGCCGGCACCAAGTACCCGGATTGGTCTTTCTTCCATTTGCCAAAGATGAACTTGGCCACTCCGCGCCGGATCAGATCGGATCGGGTGGTGCCTGGGGCTGAGTGCCGGACGTAACTATCGAGGATTTTAGAATGCGTGGTGGGAAGTTTGACGTGGACCGTGACGAATTTCTTAGACATAGCGTACCTCCGAATGATACGGAGCATACACACAACTAATATGTCCAGTCAAGCCCTATTTTGTGGCGGCTATAAACGTGCGGAATAGCTGATATTTGAGGAACCAGCACCAGGAACAGTCCAGGCTATCCTTGTGCGGGAACGGCAGGCATAGCTCCAGGCAGGTCGCACAATGGCGCAGGTTTTCGGATCCTTCCCGATAGGAACGGCGGAACACAGTCGGCATCTACTTCATCCCGGCGAGTATGGCTTCCAGCCGCCGTTCCTTCTTCTGGTGAAAGTCCAGGTGCGTTCGGACGGCCACAGCCTTCAGTTGGATGCCGGCCATCCTCCGGCGCAACTCCTTCTCGCGCTCGTCCATCTTTGCCAGCGTCGCCTTCTCGTCCACGATATGCTCCCGGCACCGATTGATCTGGTCCAGCACGTCCTCCCGTGTCGGCTCCTTCTTTGCCTGGCGGATCGGGCTTGGGATGCTACGGGTCAAGGCAAGTGGGTCTGTAGTCATGCCTTCTCCTTTCTGATTATCACAACCTCATCGTAGTCGTAACGCTGTCGCTTCAGCTTCTTCTCGGCCTTTTTGATCGCTTCCTGCTCCGTCCTGGCCTTGATCCGACTCTGCCATACGTGCATCTTGGAACAGCACTCGCCCATCACGGCGGAAACGACGGTGTACGCGTTCATAGTCTTACCTCACTGAGCCAATCGTGGCCGTTCGGACAAAGCATCGTGGCGCGTTCATCCTCCTCGTTGGCGTCCTTCTGATCGTCCCAAAACATCTTTGTCTCTCCGGCATACTCCGCGCTGCCGGCCTCGTCCCATTGGAGCAAGGCTCGGCCCGGTACAATTTCAAGCGTCCCATCGGCTCGTTCTCCGCACTCCGGGCAAATCGGCGTCGTGTATCTCATGCGTCGTACTCCTTTACCTTCTTGCGGGTGTCCGCGCTCATTTGCTTCAATGGTACGGTGGGAATGCACGGCCCGGCTGCATTTTCGCCCACTTCTTCGTTGTCGTGATCCACGATCAACACATCGAGCGGCTTCCTGCTGTAGACGGCGGATACCAACCCACCACGGACGGATATGACGATCCTGGGATAGCTCATAGCTTCCTCCTTTTCATTTGATCCAAGATTGACTGCGCGGCATCCCTCATTTCGCCGGCGCAACACAGGATATGCCGATCCGTCGCTTGCTCTCCGCCATTCTCCGCGATGGTCTTGAGGCAATCCGCCACTCCCAACTGTTCGGAGCTTCCGGATTCCTCCATGCCTTCCAAAATATCCTGTAGCTTCTTCGTCATGTCTATTTCTCCTTTCCGGTTACGCCGCGCAGGGCGGCTTTGGCTTTGTTTTTGTAGATGTGCGAAGTGCAGATACGCGCACTCCTGTTGTCTAGGTTTGTCATTGGTCTGAACGCATACTGTCCAACTTTAATTTCCTTAGAGCAGTAGGCACAGGATACGTTCTTTCGCACCTTTGATGCAGTCCACACCTGCCGGAATATCTGCCCATGACTTTCTGTTTCCATGAACGCCAACAACTCAGTACTGTCTGCTCGGTGGATTTCAAGAATTTCCATTGTCATTCCTTGCCGCTTGCATGAACGACAGATTCAGCTATTTCGACCATCTTTTTCATAATGGTCTGCGGGTAAGGCTCGTTAGCTAAAGGCAACGCGATGATTTTCTCAAGAGCCTCCCGCAACCCCTGCGCCTCGTTATGGTCGCGGACGATGGCTTGCGCGTCGTACATCGCGTTCACTCCTGATTGCCTCAACGTACAGACCTCAAAACCTGATTCGGTTTGCACAACCCAAGATTCTCCTGGACCTCTATGTGCCGTCCAGCGTGTCGTCATGTCGTCTCCTTTCTGAATTGTCCAGCTTTCCATCGCAAGCCAGTGCGTGCATGATGCTCTTGCCAAGCTCGAAAGCCGCTTGACCATAAGACAGGCCACGCTTGACCTGCTTCCCATATACAACACGGAACAAGCCGCTTGCGCCGTACTGTTCAAGCCGAACAGGAAACGCAAGCCGAGTTATCTTTATGCACGTTTTCATGTGCGGCCCTCCATCTTGGCTAAGGATTGTTTGACCATTGCAATTGTTTCAGCACGGCACGCCCGATCCACTACCTTTTGATTCAATTCCTCATAGGCCGCGTGTAGTGCCACCTTTGCCTCGTCAAAGGTGTTCACCGCGCGGACGATGGTTTCCAAATACTCGATTTCGCCTCGCACAACTTCACGATTGCCGACGACGATCACCCCATATCCCTTCGTGGGGTGTCGGTCATGGTCTATTGTCCAGTTCATAATGCGCGCTCCTTTCTGCCGGGAACCGCACCGTTCTGGCTGCTGGCCCCAGGCTGTGGCTCCTTCTTCTGTGTGCCACCTTCTTTGTTCGCCATGCCTTCTTCTTTGCAATCGTGGTGCCTGATTTTATTTTCTGATCGTGCTGATTTTATTCGCGGTGCGTTTTCGACACAGGAACAATTATTTGTTGACTGGACAAAAAAGGCGCAAGAAATTGTCAAGGGACGTTCTGACAATATCCAGGAAGAAACATCCTCTTGAAAATCCCCTGTATTCATGCGGCTTTTGTGCGTGTTGGCGTTCTGGCACGGGTAATGCTTTATATCAATTAGACTTTAACAAGGGGGTGCTGCATGAGCCTACTTGAATTCAAATGGACGGTGAGCCGTGGCCGGGATACAGACGGCTACAATATCTGTTCGCTCTATGTGGATGGTCGCAAGGTCGCAAGCTGTAACGGTGGCGGCTACGACATGAAGGGCACGGCGCTCGGTAATTGGATCGCCAAAGCCTACGCTGACAGACTCCGCAAGCTGCGGCTGTCGAAGTTCCCGGAGCAATCCCATTGGGAGCGCGCCGACCCGGTGCCGTACATCTGCCGGAGTATTGACTGTGTTTTGAAGAACAAAAAGCCCCCGGTCTATCCGGCGGGGACAACGGTTTGTCCGGTCTGTGGTGGCGATGTGTCGCAAGACTGGCGAGCTGGTAAGCGTGTCAACGACGGACGCGGCTTCTATGGGCTGTCCTTCCACGATCCAGACTTTGACCCCGGCAAGGTGAAGGTGCCGCACGCGCCCTGCTTCGGCAAAGACGAGGACGCCGGAAAGACGGTCGAGGCATTGGAGAAGGAAGGCAAGAGCCTGGGGCTTGAGCGTTACCAAGCCTTTTATTCTGGAAGCGCCAAGACGCCGAGCAAACGGCACCGAATCCCATTGATAGACGGCGGCTGCGGCTTCTCGTCCGTCGAGAAGATTGCCGAGACAATCGGGCTGCGGTTGGAGTATGTCCCGGTCCGCTCCAAGTCGCTGACGATCTACAAGTTACACGACAAGCGAGTGAAGAAGTACGCCTGAATTTCTCAGGCACGGACGCCGGGGCCGTTTCCCCGGCATAAGGAGGTTCTCTCATGCGCGACTATCTCACCATCGGGGCGACGCCCTGCGAGGAGTCCTGCGAGCCAGTCCCCTACAAGGACGGCGGCATCAAAGCCAAGGCCGAATGCGCGGCGTTCATCGAAGCGATCAGGCGCAAACTCGGACCGGAACCGGCTGGCGCTCAGCTGCGTGTCAAGTCCTTTCCACACGACTTCGGCACCTACTATGAAGTGGTCTGCTGGTACGAGGAGGACGATGTGGAAGCCTGCCAGTATGCCTACCGCTGCGAGTCCGATGCGCCGACGACTTGGGCCGACGCGGGGCTTGATCTCCCGCCTCTCTTCAAGGAGAACGATCCGCTCCATCTCCTCGCCGGCAATTCGGGTCTATAAGGGCAAGCTGCGCTTCCCTCTGAATTAGGCCGGATGCTCTACCGAGTGTCCGGCCCTTCTTTTTCCCTCGTACACTCGAGTCCATCGGCTTCGCTCTCTGCCCCTTCCTGCCCAACGGCTCTATGCCCTCGCTTCTCTCCGGCCTGTGCTTCAACCTCGTTCAGTCTGTATCCGATCCGATACGCTTCGGCCATCGGACGTGTGAGAGTATCCAAAGAGATACAGATAGCCTTTCGATGGGATTATCGGAGAGGGAGAGGGGAAGGACAAAGACCATCCGTGGGGGTCCAGTCGGTCATGGGTTGCTCGCTGTCTCTGACCTCTATAAAGAAGCGTATTTTGGCCGGATCCAATCCGAAGCCGATCAGTGAAAAAATTATGAAAAAAAGACCGAATCTTCGGCCCTCTGAGCATCGGTCACGATGCGTTCAGTATCTCTCTGGCGCGCACGATCTGATGATCGTGGCTTCTGAGCCGCGCACCTTGCTTGAGGAGTGCGCTCTGGATCGGAGTTGGGGGTGAGAGAGAAAAGAAATTCTTCTTGGGAGAGAGGGGGGATTCTACGCTGATTTTCGGGCGTGTCAAGAAGTATTTTTACCACAGTGATTTCTCT